>Strawberry_p1__coassemble_2163_pt1 | contig 19559 bp, 18 predicted proteins | sample Strawberry_p1__metabat2_high_PE_023 | metagenome-assembled genome bin Strawberry_p1
CTCTCCTCCAATCAAGGAGGAAAGGCCTCAATCAACTAAACTTAATGACATTGGGCCAAAAGGAAGAAAAAAGCTGAAATCCGCCATAAATCAGAAAAGGTTCCGGCAAGCGGAACCCGTCTGAACAGATGAATAAAAATCTCTGCAGCCGTCCTTTTTTCTACAGATTTTCGATCGGACGGCGCTCAGCTTTGAGATTGTGCTTCTTTTTGGAACGCTTTTCCAGCTCTGCTTCGACTTCAGAATAGCTGATACCTTTTTCTGCCATCAGAACGCACAGATGATAGAGCAGATCGCCAAATTCGCCGATCAGTTCTTCTCTGGACTGAGAAAGTGAAGCGATGATAACTTCGGTGCATTCCTCGCCGACTTTTTTAAGAATTTTGTCTTCGCCTTTGGAAAACAGGTAAGCCGTATAGCTTCCCTCTTCCGGGTTTTCCTTCCGTTCCATGACGGTTTCATACAGGTTCTGCATTTCGTTGTTCATAATTGCTCCTTAAAACCGGACAGCGGCCGGTGTATTTCGGGCAGCTCCGGTATTGTTTCTTTCTGTTTAAAAAACGGACAGTCTGCTCTAGTCTTCATCGAGCGTTCTGTAAAAGCAGGTCCGGTTTCCGGTATGGCAGGCCGGTCCGATACTTTCCACGGTAAGCAGCAGCGTATCGCCGTCACAGTCTTTGCGGATCTCTTTGACCAGCTGGAAATGGCCGGATGTTTCGCCTTTGGTCCAGAGCGCATTGCGGCTTCTTGACCAGAAGGTGGCTTTTTTTGTTTCCAGCGTTTTTGACAGAGCCTCTTCATTCATCCAGGCCACCATCAGAACAGCGCCGTCCTTTTCATCCTGCACAACGCAGGGGATCAGGCCATTGCCTTTTTCAAAATCAAGTCCGTATGGATTCATCGTACGCGGATCCCCTTTCGTTTCAGGTCGTTTTTTACATCGAGAACGCTGAGTTCATCGTAATGGAACAGCGAAGCAGCCAGCGCTGCATCTGCTGCATCTTCTTCAAAAACTTCAGAGAAATGATCCAGACTGCCGCATCCGCCCGAAGCGATCAGCGGGACATGAACCGCATTCCGGATGGCTTTGCACAGTTCAAGATCAAAGCCCTGTTTTGTACCATCGGCATCCATGCTGGTGAGCAGAATTTCGCCGGCACCCGCCGCAACGGCTTCTTTTGCCCATTCAACAGCATCTTTTCCGGTATCAATCCGGCCGCCGGCTTTATAGCAATGCCATGTTCCATCGGGCTGCTTTCTGGCATCGATTGCGACGACGATGCAGGACGAACCGTACATGCGCGAAGCTTCTGTAATGAGTTCGGGATGATCAAGGGCTGCGGAGTTGAGCGAGACTTTATCTGCGCCGGAGTTCAGCAGTGCACGGATTTCTTCGATAGAAGAAATGCCGCCGCCGACTGTCAGCGGAATAAATACCTGTTCTGCAACCCGCCGAACGGTATCGACCATGGTCTTTCTGCCCTGCCAGGTTGCGGTAATATCGAGAAACACGAGCTCGTCCGCGCGCTGATCATTGTATTTTTTAGCGAGTTCGACCGGATCGCCGACCTCTTTGATACCAACAAAGTTGATGCCTTTAACGACTTTTCCATCCCGCACATCCAGGCATGGAATGATGCGCCGCGTCAGCATGTCTTTTCTCCTTTTACCTGTACGGCTTCTTTCTGACCGGCTTTTCTGCCGGCCGCAATAGCCTGTTCAAGATCAAGAGCACCGGAATAAAGCGCTTTGCCGGCGATGGCTCCATAGAGATCCATATCAGCCAGCTGTTCAATATCTTTTAAGGAAGAAACGCCCCCGGATGCAACCAAGTCGCAGTCTGTCAGAGCGGACAGGTGTTCCATCAGTGCAAAGGACGGCCCCTGAAGCATGCCGTCTTTGCGGATATCGGTGACGATCAGCGTCTTTACACCGGCATCTTCCATCTGCTTTACGGCATCATCGAGCAGAACACCGCCATCTTCCAGCCAGCCGGCAACTTTTACCCGACCATCTTTTGCATCAAGCGATACGGCGATTTTTCCCGGATAGTCTTTGACCAGTGATCTGAGCATATGCTCATCCTGAAGAGCAGCTGTTCCAAGAATGACCCGGCCTACGCCTCCATCCAGATAGAGTCTGGCATCGGCTTCTGTACGGATGCCGCCGCCGATTTCAATGGGAATTCCGACTGTGCGGACGGTTTCCAGAATGTATTCATGATTGACAGGATGACCGGCTTTTGCGCCATCCAGATCTACCATATGGATCCATTCAGATCCGGCTTTTTCAAAAGATTTTGCGGTTTCGACAATCGAATCTGCGACCTGACTTGCCTGATCGTAGTCGCCCTGAATCAGGCGGACCGGACGGCCGGAGAGAATATCAATTGCGGGGAAAATGATCATCTGCAGAACTCCTTTCCAAACCATTCCAGAATGCGCAGACCCGTAGTTCCGGATTTTTCCGGATGGAACTGGCAGCCCAGAATGTTGTCTTTTCCAACGACAGCCGGAACGGTATACGGGCCATACGAGCAGTACGCAATCAGCTCGTCAGGATTCCACCCTGTCGCCAGATAGGAATGGTCAAAATACACATATGGATCAGCAAGGACTTCATCACAGAGCGGCCATGAAGAACTGCAGAACAGCGAATTCCAGCCGATCTGCGGAACCGGCAGTGTAATCAGCGCTTCGTCTTCATGGTATTCAACCGGCTCCATGCGGATGACACTGCCCTGCAGCAGGCCAAGACCTTCATGTTCGCCAAATTCAAACGAGCGCTCATAGAGTGCCTGCATGCCAAGACAGATGCCAAGCAGCGGCGTTTTTTCTTTAAGAACTTTATTAAGGAGCCAGGCTTTCAGTCCGCTGTTTTCAAGCGCTGAAGCCATGTCGCCAAATGCACCGACACCCGGCAGAATCAGACGTTCGCATCCGTCGAGTTCTTCCGGCGTACTGCCGATGCACGATTCAAGACCGAGATGTGCGCAGGCGCTCTGCACAGAATGCAGGTTGCCCATGCCATAGTCGATAATACCGATCATTCGAGCACCCCCTTGGTCGAGGGCAGCCGGTCAGAAGTCACCTCAACGCCCTGACGGATTGCACGGCCAAGTCCTTTGAAGACGGCTTCGATCTGATGGTGGTCATTCTTTCCATAAACATGAACATGAAGCGTCAGTCCGGCATTGAAAGCCAGAGCGCGCAGGAACTCTTCGACCATCTCGGTCGAAAATCCGTTGATGGATTCCCGGTGAAATTCCCCTTCAAAAACGAGATACGGTCGGCCGGAAAAGTCGAGATCGACCTGAGCGAGCGACTCATCCATCGGCAGCCGGCAGTTTCCATAACGATTGATTCCTTTTTTATCGCCAAGCGCCTGACGGATCAGGGTACCGAGCAGAATGCCGGTATCTTCGATCAGGTGATGATCATCAACATCAGTATCTCCATTGGCTTCAACAACAAGGTCCATCCCGGAGTGGAAGGCAAACAGCTCAAGCATATGGTTGAAAAAGCCGATCGGCGTCTGGATTCTCGACTTGCCTGTTCCATCCAGATCCAGAGCAATATCGATCTGGGTTTCTTTTGTATTGCGTACAGATTCTGCTTTACGCATGTGCTTCACCGCCTTTTTGAGCAAACTCTTTTAGCACATCCAGCACTCGGTCGTTTTCTTCAGGAAGACCGATCGTAATCCGGATACGGGAATGATCAGGATAGTCACGGATGACAATTCCGTTTTCTGCAAATGCCTGTTCCAGGGCGCTAAGGCCTCCTTCAGGCATGCGCAGCGAATAGAAATTAGCCGCCATCTCGCCCAGTTCATAGGCGCCGATGGCTTCAATTTCTTTCTGGATCCGTTTCTTCTCCTCTGAGATACGCTTTACGTTTTCTTCCATGATCTGCGGATGAGCCAGAACTGCCCTTGCTGCAAGCTGGTCGAGTGTCGATACGGAATAGACAATTTTATATGGAAGAAGTTTTTCAATGATGGGCTTTGAGGCATACAGAAAGCCGCAGCGCATGCCGGCTGCTCCCCAGGCTTTGGAGAGCGTCTGGGTGACAATCAGATTGGGAATCTGGTCGACTTCATGAAGCATCGACTGATCCGAAAAGTTCATATACGCCTCATCCATAGCCAGAATGACGGGATCCAGTGCTTTAGCGAGCTTTCTGACGCGGTCGGCAGAAAGCAGATGACCGGTCGGGTTGTTTGGATTGGAAATCAGCACCAGTCCGGCGTTGTGTTCTTTTGCAAACTGAACAAAAGCATCGTCATCAAATTCGCCGTTCCAGTCCGTTGCAAATTCAGCAGTCTGCGATTGGATGCAGCCTGTATAGAAGCGGTACATGCCAAAGTCGGGGCTCAGCATGACCAGTGTTTTTCCATCGCGGCAGAATGCGGTAATCATCAGCTGCAGGAGCGCATCAGACCCATTGCCGGCAATGACCTGTTCGGGATTGAGGCCATAATACTGAGCAAAAGCCTGACGCAGCTCGATTGCATCATCATCGGGGTAGCGGTTTAGCTCTGCACAAGCGAGCAGTGACTGAAATGTTTCCATGACTTCCGATGATGGGGTCAGTGAAGATTCATTGGCATTCAGACGCAGTCCGCAGGCTTCATGCGCCCTGTATTCAAATTCCATCAGGCCTCTCCTTTCAGAGATTTTTCTGCTGCTTCTTCAGCTTTATTTTTCTGCTCTGTTCCAAATGGATCAGCCGCCATCGAGTTCAGACGGATACGGACCGCATTGGCATGCGCTTCAAGCTCTTCTTCCTGTGCCATGCGGATGATCTTCTGACCATGCTTGCGCAGGGCTTCCGGAGAGTAATACATATAGGAAGATTTTTTGGTAAAGGCATCAACGCCAAGAGCCGAAGAGAAACGGGCTGTACGGCTTGTGGGCAGAACATGGTTGGTTCCGCCAAAGTAGTCGCCAATTGATTCGCAGGTTGTATAGCCCAGGAACACGCTTCCGGCACTGGTCACAAGATCAAGCTTGGAATACGGATCCGCAATCTGCAGTTCGAGATGTTCCGGTGCGATTTCATTAGAGATTTCAATGGCTTCTTCAATCGAATCGCACAGAACGCTTGTTCCAAATGAGGCAAGCGACTGCTCAACGATTTCGCGCTTAGGCAGAACGGCTGTCTGCTTTTCAAGTTCCGCATTGACTGCATCGATTACAGACTGGCTGGTCGAAAGCAGAATGGAAGAAGCCATCGGATCGTGCTCAGCCTGCGAAAGCAGGTCAGCAGCAACGTGAGCCGGATTGGCGTTTTCATCGGCGATGACCAGAATCTCGCTTGGTCCGGCGATCATATCGATATCGACTTTGCCAAAGACCAGCTTCTTGGCAGCGGCAACAAAAATGTTTCCAGGACCAGTAATCTTGTCGACTGGTTCAATGGTTTCAGTACCGTAAGCCAGTGCTGCAACAGCCTGTGCACCGCCGGCTTTAATCACTTCATCCACGCCGGCTACAATTGCGGCTGCAGCCAGGTTTGGCGGAATTTTTCCTTCCGTATTAGGCGGAGTCGTCATGACGATGCGTCTGACACCGGCAACTTTAGCCGGAATCGCGTTCATCAGGACGGAAGACGGATACTGTGCCCGGCCGCCCGGTACATAAATACCGACGGAATCGAGCGGAATGACGCGCCAGCCCATATAGACGCCGTCTTCTTTATCGAGCCGCTTTGGTTCAATGACCTGCGTCTGGTGGTACGCCAGAATATTGGAAGCCGCTTCGATGAGATCCTGTACGAACGCCGGATCGGCTTTAGCCGCCTGGGCGTACAGTTCGTCTGTTGAAACGACGGGATTGTCGATCGTTACGTGATCGTATTTTTCTGTCAGTTCCTTTAATGCCTGATCTTTTCCACTGCGGACCTGTTCAATGATGCCGCTTGTTTTAATCAGCATGTCCGGAGAAATTTCATAGGCTCTTGCTGCGAGGTAATCGGAAAGTTCTGTCCGGTTTTCTTTATTCAGAGATTTAAGCACGTCGATCCACCGCCTTCTTCAGGTCGCTCAGGACCTGGGTAATTTCTTCTTTTTTCAGTTTCCAGCTCGCCTTGTTGACAATGACGCGGGCTGAAATTTCGCTGACAACATCCAGAACTTCCAGGCCGTTGGCTTTGAGCGTACTGCCCGTTTCCATGATGTCGACAATTCCATCGACCAGCCCGATCAGCGGAGAGAGTTCCACCGATCCGTCGATTTTAATGATTTCTACGTCCATGTTCCTCGAGAGGAAGTAATTGCGGGCAACATGGGGATATTTCGTTCCAATACGAACCCGGCCTTTTTTGGAAAACAGAGCTGCATCGGGCAGAGCGGCAACGATAAAGCAGCATTTGCCCGTCTGCAGATCGAGCATTTCGTAATAGTCGCCCTCGTTTTCCAGCAGAGTATCTTTGCCGACAACGCCAAGATCTGCCGCGCCATGTTCAACATAGGTGATGCAGTCATTGGATTTGACCAGGACATAGTCAATGTCGCGCTGTGTATCGGGAAGAATGAGTGCCCGCCCTTTATCGCGGACCTTTTCGGTCCCGTAGCCGGCTTCTTCAAGCATGGTGAGCGTCTTATCTTCCAGACGACCTTTTGTCAGAGCAATGCGCAGACTCATGGCCGGACCTCCCTTCGTGTTTCCAGACCTTCAAGCGAGCTGTCTTCAAGCAGGCAGACCGCAAAGCTGTTTCGCATGTTGGCAGCTGCCTGGAAAGCCTGCAGCGCCTGCTCAGGCGGATAGGCGATCACAATTTTTGTTCGCAGATCCGAATCGGGCAAAAGCGAAACAAGCGGATCGATTTTGACGCCAAATCCGATGGCCGGCATCGGCGTTCCGAATTTTTCCATCAGGTTGTCATAGCGTCCGCCAGTCAGCACTGCACCAGAAGCACCCGGGACAAAGGCTTCAAAAATCAGACCGGTGTAGTAGTTAAGATGGGGCAGTTTGCCAAGATCAAAGCCGATCATACCGCCATAGCCAAGCTGTTCGAGAAATTTTCCGGTTTTGCGCAGTTCATCAAGAACGGCTTTGGTACCCCGATCAAAGGCCAGGGCTTCCGCTTCATCGAGCGCTTCAAATCCGCCTTCAAGCAGCGGCAGGTTCGAGAAGAAGCGGAAGGCTTCCTCGCTCAGATCGTGAGCTTTTAAGAAGGCTTCCAGCTCGACCATCGACTTTTTATCGCACAGACTGGCAAGCGTTTCGATCTCTTCGGGATCGTCAAACACCAGTCGCGCGCTGTTTTCAAGGAGTCTTGCATCGGAGAGTTCCAGACGGAAGTTCTGCAGACCGACCGAGCGCAGGGTTTCAAGTGCACACACCAGAATCTGCAGATCATCGTGCGAGCCGACAAGCTCCACGCCGCAGTCGCTGGTCTGAATGGCTTTTCCGCTCAGCGCCTTGCGCAGTTTCCAGACATCGGACCAGTAACAGAGGCGTAAAGGAGCGGGGGCGTTTCGCAGGGCGGTTGAAGCCAGGCGGGCAATCGGAACGGTCATGTCGATGCGCAGGGAGACGATGTCCTGGTTTTCATCGAACAGCTTGACCATCTGCCGGTCTTCCAGACTGGAAAACGCTTGATTGTACGTCTGGTAGTATTCCATCGCCGGCGTGCTGACTTCTTCAAAGCCGAATGTATCGAAGACATCGAGAATGCGCCGGCAGAGCGCTTTGCGCTTTCTGACCTCGCGGGTCAGTGTATCCCGACATCCAAAGGGTGTTCTGAGTTCCAAAATCATTCTCCTTTCTGCCGGAAATCCGGCATCTGAACAAGAGACGTTCCCGGGCTGACATCGTCAGGGAAATAAAAAAGCTTCCATCCAAAGGACGAAAGCTGATTTCGTGTTCCCACCTTTATTCACGCCGGCTTCGCAGACGGCGCCTTAGCAACTGATGACAGTCTGTCCGTTAACGGGGACCTCCGGGATTCCATTTCCTGAATCCGGCTCCGGGATGTGTTTCCATCCGGTCTACGTCTTCCTTTCACCATACGGAAGCTCTCTGCACATATCGCGGAAGTACTGGTCCCATCAGCGCCTGATCAGCGGTCCGTCTGCCGGACCGTTTTCTCTTTTCTGAAAGTTAAAAGAATTTTAGTAACGCCTGCAGGCCAGAGTCAATTGGCGCGAATGCAAAAGAAGCGATCGTCTGGAAAAATGTTTCAAAATCTGAAGATTTTACATTTCTTTTCATATGCAGCCGGCTTACTGCTCTTCGAGCAGACCCAGTCGCTCAAAGGCGTGCGCAAGACCATCTTCTTCCAGCGAGTCGGTCACAAGATCTGCTGCCGCTTTTACAGCCGCACTGCTATTTCCCATGGCAACCCCGACATCTGCCGCTTCAAGCATGGGCAGATCATTGGAAGAATCGCCTGCCGCAACAAGCCGCCACTCTTTGGGATCGCGTCCCTGCGCATGCAGAATATCGCGCATGGCTTTTGCCTTGTCCCGGTGAAGATCGGTCAGTTCCCCACGGAAGATTCCGCTGTTCGTTCCTTCTGCATTAAAGCTGTTCCGGTACAGAAGCACATCAAAGCCAAGACTTTTCGCCCTGCCAAGGTCAAAGGCGCGTTCCGAGTCGAAAATAATTTTGACCAGATGGCTCCAGGCCTCTTCAGGCATATCAGAAATCCTCATGCGGTGCATGAAGTCCTTACGGCCATCCTTTTCAAAAAATACCGCCCGACGGAACGCATACTTCGGATCATCGTAAGCCATATGATCGGTCTCCAGAGCAAACCCGGAATGATTTTCCAGCAGCCATGCAGTAAGCAAGCCAGCCTGCTCTGGATCCATCACATAGGAAGCAATCTGCTTTCCATTTTCATCAAAAAGCGACATGCCAGTCGAAAGGCAATAGCCGTCCAGATGTTTCTGCCACAGAAAGTCCGGAATCGCATCGGGTGTTCTGCCTGTATTGACGAAGACCAGATGACCGGCTTTTCTGGCTTTTTCAATTGCCTGCCAGGCAGAAGCCGGAACTTGTTCTCTGTTCCAGAGCGTACCGTCCAGATCGAGGAACACTGCGCTTTTGCGATCCGGATCAGTCAGGCGGACCGTTTCTTTGTTTTCTGATGGCTCATGCAAAGACACATCATGCTTCTCTTCTCTGTCTGGCCGGGCTCCAGTTTCTGCTGCCGGTTTCATTTCGCTCCTGGTTTTCTCCATAGCGGTTTCCTCCTTTTCTGATCTTCTGTCAATTTTCTGATCTCTGTCCATCTCATTCTGCTTTCTATTTTCTCATGAAGACCGCCTGCCAATGGCGGAAGATCACGACAGAAAAGAACAGCTCTTCAATGATATCTTTTTCTTTTGTCATGATTTTTGAATCGGTTCCTGTTCTGTTGGGGTGATTTTTCGCCAGGTATGGAAAAAAGTTAGAATTTTACTAAAGTTTTACCGCTATAATCGGAGTGTAAGCGTTTATCTTATGCGAAGGAAGGAGAAAGAATGAAAGTGAGAAAATGCATCGCAGCCCTGACTGGCGCTGCGCTTGCTTTAGGCGCTCTTCCATCCAGCCCCCTGCACTCCCCCATGCAGGCAATGGCAAGCGAGGAAGACACCCAGTCGCAGAACCTGGCTTTAAACCAGCCCGTGACCGCTTCCGATGCCGAAAGAGGCAGCGAAGCTTCAAAAGCTGTCGATGGCGATAACGGATCCTGGTGAACGACCGTCTGCCCGGCCTGGATTCAGGTCGATCTTGAAGCCGTCTGCAGCATCGATCGAGTGAATCTGCAGGCCTGGTTTAATCCGGATGAAGGTCATGCCGACCGCTATTACGAATATAAGATTCTTGCCAGTACCACCGGCGAGGACGGATCGTTTACAGTCATCGCGGATCATACCGGCACAGACAACCGGACATGGAACACGCCGGAGGGCGAAAGCGATACATTTGAAAGTGTAAAAGCCCGCTATATCCGCATCGAGCACTCAGCGACCCGCGCAAACGGCCAGCCCAATAACCACAATGCTTATCTGCGCGAACTCCAGGTTTACGGCACGCTCTGCCAGGACGAAACGCACAACCTGATCGCCTATTCCTCAGTCAGCGCAAGCGGTGCAGAAGAATGGTATCCGGCAGAAAATGCCGCAGACGGAGATGTGGATTCCTTCTGGGGTGCCGAAGGTCCTGCTGCGCTGTATGTGGATCTCAACGGTATCTATGATCTCAGTTCCATTCAGGTCATCCCCTACTTTTCCGATGACCGTTGCTACAATTACGAGATCTACACCAGTCTGGACGGCCGCGACTATACCCTCTATGGCGAGAAGAAAGACGAAACGCCCCAGACCCGCCAAGGCGAGACATACACAAAGGATCAGGAAGCTGTCCGCTCAGTCATGATCTCGATGCTGTCCAACTCGAAAAACCCGTCAGTCCATCTTAATGAAGTCCGGATCATGGGCAAGCTGAACACATCCGCGACCCCGCCTGAAGACGAAGATGAAAACAACCTGGCTCTCAACTGCCCAGTCTATGGTTCAAGTCAGCAGGACGGCATGAATAAAGCCAGTCTGACGAATGGCGATAACCATACCGCATGGGCTCCGAAATTCAACCCGGCCTATGCGCAGATCGATCTGGAACAGAATGTGAAGATTTCCTCGATCCAGGTCATTCCGCCAGTCACGATGGGATCCGAAGAATACGCCCAGTATTCGGTCTACGCTTCCCTGGATGGCGAAACATATGATCTGGTCGGCCAGAAAAACGATACGAAACCTTCGCCGACTGCCGGTGAAAGCTATGCTGCCAATGGCAAAAAAGCCCGGTATATCCGGATTCTTACCGAATACTGCTCCACGCAGGATACGCTGCCGATCAGTGAAGTCCGTGTCTATGGCGAAGAATCAGAAACTGAGCTGCAGTCACCTTCAAAAATTTCCGTCGAGTCGTTTGAAAAAACAGATTACGCAAAAAGCGTGACTGACGAAGAAACACTTGAACAGGTTCGCGGCGTAGTTGCCCGTACGGTTGGCGAACAGTTGTCGACTGGTTCGAATTTGTCCTCGATAACACCCCAGGTGATCTGGACTGGTATGAAATCGACATGCACAACGGAAAGGTTCGCATCCGCGGCAATAAAGGTCTTTCCCTGACAACCGGTCTGAATTACTACTACAAGTACTATTGCGGCGTACAGATCGCCCGACAGACCAGACAGGTCAACATGCCGGATGCCATCGTTACGGTTCCGAAAAAAATCCGCAAGGAAAGCCCGTATGAAGTCCGCTGCGCCTACAACTACTGTACCCATTCCTACACCATGCAGTTCTGGGGCGAAGATGAATGGCAGACTGAACTCGACTGGCTGGCCATCAACGGCTACAACACTGTTCTGGATATCACCGGACAGGAAGAAGTCTGGAGACGTTTTTTTAGGCGGCCTTGGCTACAGCGATCAGGAAGTCTGCGACTGGCTGGTCGGCCCTGGCTATCTTGGCTGGATGTACATGGCCAACGTCGAAAACATCAGCGGTCCGATTCCGCATGACTGGTTTGCAAAGAGCACTGAACTCGCCCGCCACAACCAGCGCTACATGCGTGCCATGGGAATGACTCCTGTTTTGCAGGGCTATTCAGGCATGGTTCCGACAACCATCAACACAAAAGATTCTTCGGTAGAAATCATCGATCAGGGCTGGTGGAACGGCATTCAGCGTCCTGCCATGCTCAAAACGAATACAGCGACCTATGATGACTATGCGGCCAGATTCTATCAGGCACAGAAAGAAGTCTATGGCGACTGGGCTCACCACTATGCAACCGACCCCTTCCATGAAGGCGGAAACACCGGCGGCATCGGAAGAGATACAGTCGGCTGGGAAGTTCTTGATGCCATGAAGAAATATGATCCCAACTGCACATGGGTCACTCAGTCCTGGTCCTTTGAGTCCGATCTTCTTTCCTGGATTTCGGCCGAAGAAAAACAGAACAACATCCTGCTGCTCGACCTTGACGGTACCCGCAACGCCAAATACGACGATACCAGCGAATTCTCCGGCAGCAGCTGGACCTACTGCATGCTTGAAAACTACGGCAGACGCGTGGGCCTTTGCGGCAACCTGAAAAAGATTGCCCAGATTCCTAGCCGCGTAAAACAGGGCACTTCTCACATGGTCGGCATGGGCATTGCGCCGGAAGGAACCGACAACGACCCGGTCAAATACGACCTGTGGGGCGAAATGATGTGGGAAAGCAAAGACATCGACGTCAATGAATGGCTCAAAGACTACATTAAGCGCCGCGATGAAGCCGTCACAGAGAATGCAATCGATGCCTGGAAGATTCTTCTCAATACGGCCTACTCGGATCTTGAATACTTCAAGACGCCGCCTGAATCTATCTTCTGTGCCATGCCGCAGTTTGATGCCTCCAAGGCAGCGCCAAACGGTTCTTTTGACCGTCACTACAACATCGCTCAGTTTGAAGGTGCCCTTACAGCTCTGATGGAAGACTACGACCAGTTCAAAGACAGCGAAGGCTATCAGTATGATGTCAATACGCTCCTGCGTCAGTGCGTCGCCATCAGTGCATATCCGGTTTACACGGAATTCACCAGCGCCTATCGCAGCAAAAATATAGAAGCCTTTGACAAAGCTTCTGAAGAGTTCCTCGATCTGCTCGATCTGCAGGCACAGGTTCTCAACTCCAATAAAGCATCGATGCTTGGCACCTGGCTTAATCCGTCGATCAAAGCCGGCGAAGACGAAGATGACTTTACAAAACGCATTTATGAAATGAACGCCCGCGGCCTGATCACAACTTGGGCTCCCTACTACACATGGGGCGTCTATGATTACGCCAACCGCGAATACGGCGGACTGCTTGAAGACTATTACGGAGCACGCTGGAAAGCCTGGATCGAACGTCTCTCCAACGATATCCATGGCAGCCAGAGCGGCAGTGTCGAAAACATGAGCAGTGCCGAGTCTTATCGCTTTGCGTGGGACTTCTGCCGCAACGATACCGTCTATCCGACTGAACCTGAGGGCGATGTCAAAGCGCTCTACAGTCAGTTCATCACAAACTACTCGCTCAACAAGCCTGTCGATTCACTGGCCAGCTACATGTATTCCATCGACCCGGAAACACGCGTCATTTCAAACGTACCCGCCTCGACATCCAAATCCGTCTTCCTCTCCAACGTCAGCAGGCCTGACGGTTCAACCCTGAAGATTCAGCGCGGCAGCACCGTTCTTGGCGATGATGACCTTCTGGAAAAAGACGATTCAGTCATCCTGACACTAACAGACGGAAGCAGGCTGACTTACACAATCGGCGATCTTGTCATTCCGACTGACTTCTCCTGCCTGGCATCGCTGATGAGACAGGCACAGAATCTCATCGCTTCCGATTATGAAAACGAAAGCTGGAACGAGTTTGAACAGACCCGTACTCTGGTCAATGTTGTCTACGTCAACCCGGAAGCTTTCCAGGCTGAAGTCGATGCTGCCTGCACCCAGCTTGAAGAAGCCCTGAATGGTCTGCGTCTCATTCCGGCAGATACAGCAGCTCTTGAAAGTCTGATCGAACAGACGAAAGCTCTGAATCCGGAGGATTACGTAAGCTTTGAAGACGTTCAGGCGATCCTCGATTCTGCAAAAGACGGTCTGCCCGAAAAGCAGAGCGAAGTGGATGCAATGAAAAATTCGCTCCAGCAGGCTCTCGATGCCCTGCGAAGAATCGACGATCCGGAACAGACGCTTGACTATTCCCTGTTAGAAACGCTCTGCACCAAAGCAGAAACGCTTGATCTTGGCGCGTTCAAACAGGCAGGCAAGGATGAGTTCTCAGCAGCGCTTCAGGCAGGAAAGAATCTTGTCAGTCATGCGCAGAGCCAGAGTCAGATCGATCAGGCAGCAGATACGCTGCATACATCGCTTCTTGCTCTTCGAAAAACACCCAGCGCGGCATCACTTGGTCTCTGAACTGAGTCATCCCGTAAACAGAAACTGAAACAGACTGCATCAACAGACAAAGGGGTTTTCACCGGACCATTACCGACGAAACCCCCTGTTTTTTTTCTCTCTTTCTGTCTGAACCAGACCTGCATGTCTGTCGCATTTCAAAAATCTGCGCAAAGAAAAATGCGATATGACAATCCGGCTGTCTTCTGCCATGAAAGTCTGTCCGCAACAGAAGTGCGCTCCCTCCTTCCAGAACAAAAAAGCGAAAACAGCTCCAACGGCTGTTTCCGCGATTGTTCTGGCAGAATCCCTCCGTCGGCATGGTCCGAATCAGGTAAACGGTCGAAGGGTCACACCTTCCTCTCAGCCTGTCTGCAGACTCCCGTATTGCACTTTAAGCACTGTTTACTGTTAACGCTTTAAGCGTATTTAACCCCGAGAGGCTGAAAAGATCAAGAAACGATACTCTGTCCAGACTTCTCCAGAAAGAAAACCGCTGCCACAGAGCAGCGGTCATTTTGAAAATTTACAGGAATTACTCGTTTTCAGACTGCATCTTGCGGATGCGGTTGAGCGTTCCGCCGGCATGAAGCGTTGGCAGATCGCCTTCTGTAAACTGGCAGTCCATCTCATAGACATAGCCTTTGGTTGCATTTTTAACGAGCAGCGGCTGTTCCGGATCAAGGGCGTCCAGGTTTTCGAAGACGAGTGTATCGAACTCATCGATCGTATCGAAGTCTTCCGGATTTCTGAATGTCAGCGGCAGAATGCCGAAGTTGATCAGGTTGGCCAGATGGATGCGGGCGAAGGATTTTGCCATAACGGCTTTGATGCCCAGATACATCGGAGCAAGGGCAGCATGTTCGCGGCTGCTTCCCTGTCCATAGTTGTCGCCGGCAACAATGATGCCGCCTCCGTTTTCCTTGCAGACTTTGTCGAAGCCTTCTTTATTGTTGCGGAACACGAATGTCGACAGCTTTTCAATGTTCGAACGGTATGGCAGAACTTCCGCGCCGGCTGGTGCGATGTGGTCAGTGGTGATGTTGTCGCCAAGCTTGATGACAACTTTCTTTTCAAACGAATCCGGCAGTTCTTCGTTGATCGGCAGCGGACGGATATTCGGACCGCGGATGATTTCAACATCTTCAGGATGATCGGACGGTGCCAGAATCAGGGAATCGTCAATAAACGGATGCTCTTCAAAATCGGTATCCGGATAGTCGAGATCTCTCGGGTCCGCAAAGACGCCCGCGATCGCAGAAGCGGCTGCAGTTTCCGGAGAAACGAGGTAAACACCGGCAGAAAGCGTTCCGGACCGGCCGTAGAAGTTGCGGTTGAACGTACGCAGCGAAACGCCTTCGCTCTTTGGCGACTGACCCATGCCGATGCATGGACCGCATGTGCACTCCAGAATACGCGCCCCGGCTTTTACAAACGAAGCCAGAGCACCGTTGTCCATCAGCTTCATCAGAACCTGACGGCTTCCCGGCGAAACAACGAGCGAAACATTATCGGCAATGGTGTGGCCTTCAAGAATTGCAGCAGCTTTCATCATGTCTTCAAAACCGGAGTTGGTGCAGGAACCGATCGCAACCTGGTCAACTTTCTGACCGGCAAGTTCGGTAATGGATTTTACTGCATCCGGCGAATTCGGGCAGGCAGCAGCAGGAGCAAGGGTACTCAGATCAATGACTTCCAGATCGTCGTACACGGCGCCATCATCGGCACCAAGCTCCATCCAGTCGTCTTCGCGGTTCTGCGATGCAAGGAATTCTCTGGTGCGCTCATCGGACGGGAAAATCGATGTGGTGGCTCCAAGTTCAGCGCCCATGTTGGTAATGGTCGCTCTCTGATAAACCGAGAGTTCCTTTACGCCTGGGCCGGTATACTCAAAGACTTTTCCGACACCGCCTTTAACGGAACGACGGCGGAGCAGTTCAAGAATGATGTCTTTTGCGGAAACGCCGTGCGGCAGCTTTCCTTCCAGACGGACTTCAACAACCTGCGGATAAGGGATGGTATAGGGAAGTCCGGCCATGGCTTTGGCGACGTCAAGACCGCCGGCACCCATGGCGATGGAAGCCATTGCGCCTGCAGTGGGCGTATGGGAATCGGATCCGATCAGAGTTTTGCCAGGACGCGCAAAGCGTTCAAGATGTACCTGATGGCAGATGCCGTTGCCAGGACGGGAAAAGAGCACGCCGTGCTTTGCAGCAACAGACTGCAGGTAGGCGTGGTCGTCGGCGTTCATGAAGCCGGACTGGAGGGTGTTATGGTCAACATACGAAACGGACAGTTCAGTTTTTACCTGATCAACACCCATGGCTTCGAGCTGGATGTACGCCATCGTGCCGGTGGCATCCTGTGTCAGTGTCTGGTCGATCTTCAGATCGGCAGGCTGACCGGGGGTATGGACGTCATTAAGCACGTGGGCGTCCAGGATTTTCTGCGTTAGATTTTTTGGCATAGTTGTCCTTTCATTTTTTTTGTTCCCATGATACCAAATCCATGAAAAAGCCGTTCACTTTTTTTCAGAAAACAAAGCTTTCCCGTTTTCCGTGATGTATTTGCGGCCTCCCTTTGTTATAGTGTGGGAAAAATTCGGATTTAGAAAGGACCTTTTTTTATGAGCACTTCTCTCAAAGCCGTTTACCGCGACTGCCTGCCGGACAATTCCATCGCTCCGGAACTGTATTCGATCTACCACGTTAAGCAGGGTCTGCGAAATGAAAACGGCACCGGCGTTAAAGTCGGCCTGACCCGCATCTGCGACGTTGTCGGCTATGAAATGGTAAAAAACCACAAGAAGCCGATCGACGGCGAACTGATTTTCCGCGGGTATTCAATTAAGGACCTTGTGGCGATGGAACGCCTCGATCCGAAAATCCGCGGCTATGAGACCGCCGCTTTCCTGCTGATCTTCGGAAAGCTTCCTACTGAAAGCGAGCTGAGCGAATTCCAGTATGCGATCAAGCATCATTTCTCCAGCTCTCTTGTTTTTGAAACCTACCGCACCAAGGATCTGCTCAATGCCATGCAGATTGAGGTACTGAAACTGTACGGTCTGGATGAAAACCCGGACACCGACACGCTCGATGACCGCATGATGAAGGGACTTTGCATCCTGTCTTCTCTGCCGCTGTTTGTCTTCTCCGTCTATTCGCACAAGAAGATTTCATCCTATCCCCTGCCCCATGCCGGCTTTGCGGAAAACGTGCTCTGGATGGCCCGGGATCATCAGCCGTATTCCAAGCAGGAAGCCCGGGTTCTTGACGTGCTGATGATGCTTCATGCTGACCATGGCGGAGGAAACAACTCCGCGTTTGCGGATGTAGTTATCTCATCGACCGGTACAGATATTTACTCCTGTATCGCTGCTGCAATCGGATCGCTCAAAGGTCCGAAGCATGGCGGAGCTGCCGGCAAGGTCGGTCAGCAGACAAGCACCCTGATTCGCCGCTTTAACCGGGATACGACCGATGAAGAGCTTCTTGCCTTTGCGGAAGACATCCTGGATAAAAAAGCCTCTGACCAGTCTGGTCTCATCTACGGCATCGGTCATGCGATTTATACAAAAAGCGATCCGCGCTGCCTGCTGATCAAAGAAGAAGTTCGCCGGCTTGCACAGGAAAAAGGCGAACTCGATACCTTTGAACTGATGGAGCGGTTTGAAAAAGCTGCCGTAAAAACGATGAAAAAGCGCAAAGGTGTCAATGTCTGCGCCAACGTAGACTACTATTCCGGCTTTGCTTACCACCTGCTCGGCATCGAACAGTCGCTCTTTACTCCGCTCTTTGCGATCAGCCGCTGTGCCGGCTGGATTGCCCATCATCTTGAAAACAGACAGAACAACCGCAAGCTGATCCGTCCGGCAAACATCTATGTCGGCGAACACCATGTTCCGGAAGTTCTGCTTGCTGCAAGAGCCAAAGAAGCTGCTGAAAATGCGGCTGCCGCAGAACAGGCTTCTGCAGATGAAGTCCTGCAGATCGCAGTACAGGAAGCAGCTGCTTAATCATCCATGCATTTTACGAATCCTTCGGGATCCGTTTTTCTGTTTTCTGATGTCCGGCTTCTGCGTCCTGTTTTTCTGGTCAGAACAGGAGGACACAGGACAGAAGCGAGAAGAGAGATAAGCAGAAGAAAACGCAAAAAGGCCACATCTCACAATGAGTGCGGCGCAGATTCAGATCGTTATGAATTATCGGATGAAGTTTGTCATTGTGTGCGGTTCGCGCTCTGGCAGGCCGTATTTCTCTTTGGCATCCTGAATGGCATGCAGCATGAATGCCATGTTTCTGCCCAGCGTACGCATGGTTTCCAGGCCTTCTCCATCCTGTCTGGCTTCACCTGGCAGACGGCCGTAAACCATGTTCCAGTACGAAGACGAAACGATCGGCATGCCGGAAATGGTGAAGTAGCGGTTGAGATCATCGAATGTCGCCGAAGAACCGCCGCGGCGGGCAACCGCAACAGCAGCGCCGCATTTCATTGTCTTATCAAAGGACGTGGAATAGAACAGGCGCTGCATAAAGGCAGAAGCTGTTCCGTTTGGGTTAGCAAAGTAGACAGGCGAGCCGATGATCAGCGCATCGGCTTTTTCAAAGGCAGGAGCCGTTTCATTGACGATGTCATTGAAGACACATTTTCCATGCGTGCTGCAGTAATTGCAGGCAATGCAGCCGCGTATGTCTTTGTTTCCGATGTGGACCAGGTTCGTTTCAATCCCCTGCTTCTCCAGTTCATTCTGCACTTCCTGCAGAGCAATCGCGGTATTTCCATTGGTTTTTGGTGAAGCGTTAATCAGCAGTACGTTCATATAGATTCCTTTCCAAGCTCAGATGCCTGAGCGGTTTCTGTTCGCAATGATTCTTTATAAATTTATTTTTTTCTTTCTGTGTTCCGGCCCTGTCATCTTACGGACAGCAGAGTCAGTTTTCGTGTTCCTTTACAGTGACTCAGTCGATCCAGCGGATCCGGCTTTCATCAAAGCGGGAAACCTGCTCCTTTTCGGCTTTTGGATGACCGACTGGAATCAGGCCGAAGGCTTCAACACCTTCTGGCAGATCAAGAATTTCTGCCATGGCATCCATGCGATCCTGAAGCGGGCATACGCCAAGCATGACGGCGCCAAGACCAAGCTCGACGGCTTCAAGCAGGATGTTTTCTGTGCAGATGCCCATATCGATCTGGTTGTAAGGCGGGCAGCTGTTCTCTTTGCGGCAGAGCAGTGCAATGATCACCGGTGCATCAGCCGCAAAATGGGAATAGGGGGAAATCTCTGAAAGCCGCTTTTTTACTTCCGGGTCTGTAACAACTGCAAACTCCCAAGGCTGGGAATTGACGGCACTTGGTGCCTGCATGCCGGCTTTCAGCAGATCAAGAATCTGTTCACGGCTGACCGGTTCATCAGTCCACTGTCTGATGGAGGTTCTTTTAAAAATAGGATTCATCCGTTCTTCTCCTCTTCTCTGTCCGCTCTGATGCATGTAAAGCATAGCGAACAGACTGTTCTTCAGTTTTCTTATAATCCGCCAGAGCATCAATTTCAAAAGGAACGATTCTGTTTTTTTCTGTGGCCGACATATAAAGACTTGCAGGAGCAGACCGGAATGGTTCTG
>Strawberry_p1__coassemble_2167_pt1 | contig 19501 bp, 10 predicted proteins | sample Strawberry_p1__metabat2_high_PE_023 | metagenome-assembled genome bin Strawberry_p1
TATGAAAAAACTGCTCGCTTCGATCCTGAAGGCTGCACTCATCGCTGGTATTGGACTTTCAACTGTCGCATGTACTTCTTCACAGTCAGGAACTGCAGGCGTGACCAGCCAGCCGGACACATCCCGGCTGACCGTGCAGTCGGACATCAGCCCGGATTCTCTGTTTAATTTTGTCGATATTGAAGAAAAGCACACAGCTATTGCTCGGTATTCGGGAAGTCCGTTAACTCTGACGTACTATCTGGGAAAACTGGGAAACGGTTCTGCCATTATCTGGATCGCAGGTCATTCCGAATTTATGTACCTGGATGAGGTTCCAAATGATAAAAAGGCGCCTTCCTGTATTAGTGCGCTCTATGCTGCAGAAAACTACGATTATTCTCTGGATGAATTTGAAGAACTCAGCTTAACCGACTGATGAAGTCCAGTACGTACCGATTCGAAGCGACTGCAGCGGATCGGATCTGGTTCGAAATGAATGAATCTCAGAAGCTTTTGGCCAATGACTGTGCCAGAAGCTTTTTCTGTTTTTGGAACTGAGGATTTGAGCCAATATTGGAAAAGGAAGAGGGCACAGGGAAATTTGCGGGCGCCTTCCGTGATGAAGTCTGAGATGAGAAAACGGCTTTAAAGAGGAAAGAAAACAAAATTGCAGGACAGTCCCTCGTATATCCGGATATGAAGTGGCTGAAGAAAATGAGCGGACCGTTCTGTCTGTGCGCCCTGCTGCTGTTGTCGTCCGCGGGAAGACTATCTCCCATTCCGTTAGAGAAGCAGGCGCCCGATACGATTGCCGGTCTTCACACTGTTCCTTTGTCGAAACCCGAAGATACGTATAATTCATTTCTTATTACCTCAGAATGAATCATCACATTCCAAAGGCGCTTAAGAATGGGGTGAGTAACACTGAGAAATTTGAAAGAAATCTGCTTCTGGAAACGAAAAAGCCGGTCCTGTCTGGACTGTCATGAATTTCTTCATGAACAGGGACAGGACCGGCTTTTCTGTGTCTGGTTCTTTTTCGCGATTATTTTCGCGGCTAAATCATCGGAAACTGACTGTTCGTTTCTTCAGTTCTGGGATTCAGGAGGCAGAGGTTCATGTGAATCTGAATATTCAATCACTGGCGTATACCAGGCAATGCCTTCATCTTTCCAGCCAATGGAAGTCAGATGCTTTCTTTCATTCTCGCTTGTCGTCAGATTGTGACGTCCGGCTTTTGCGTTCGGATTGTATTGCCGGTATACAGGTGTCTGTGTGTCACCAGCGGCATACCAGGCGATTCCTTCTTTGGTCCAGCCGAGTTCTCCGAGTACATCGTATTCATGCTGGTCCATGGTGAAGTGGTGGTCTCCGGCATTTGCATCATAGAGACGGTAAACTGGCTGGTCTGACTGTTCCATTCCAAGCCAGCCATATCCTTCACTGGTCCAGCCAAGAGTAACCAGAGACTGCCATTCCTTCTTATCTGCTGTATAGAAATGTTCTCCGGAATTCGGGTTGTACAGACGGAAAACATACGGATTGTCCGAAACGGTAAAGTTCATGTAATGGGCAAGATCCGGAAGAATCCACTCAACATCCGGGTACTTCTCTTCAAGCTGCTCAAGTGTTTCTTTTGAGTAGGCAAGACTATAACCGATCTCGTATTTTCCCGGTTTCTTTGCATGCAGAACGCCCTGATCATCGATTTCGAGTGCGCCAGTCCGGCTGTACCAGGTGATGTCATAGTGGACGGGTACATCTTTGTAGTATGTATCCGCAAACTGCAGTTTCAGCTCGTCTCCGGTCCGAAGGTAATGATCGCCTTCATCGAGAAGACGGAACTCCATCATCATGTCTTCTTTCGGAGCTGCCTGAACCGGGACAATGGCAGAAGTCAGCACTGCAGCCGCCAGTGCGCAGGGAACAATTCCATAAAGAGAATAGTGCTTCATGGTTGTTTGCAAGCGTGCCATGCGATTTCCTCATCTTTCTATCTGCAGAGCAGTGCATCCTTTCTCTGCAAAAACCTGTTCTGGTTTCTGAACAGCAGGACCTGGCTGCGTGTGACGGGCAGATCGGATCAGAGAAGGCGTGTCAGAGTCTTCTTCTGTGTCTTCTATGTCTTCTGTACCATCAGACGAACCGGTCCTGTTTAAGGTGGAGCTGCTTTGACCGTATCCCGGATCATGTCAGTTTCCAAACTTCCAGGGGAAATGGCGGCGTAAAGTGCCGGTTCTTTGATGAATTGTGCTGAATTAAGCGGTTTCATTCGTTTTTCAGTCTGCGGTTTTATGGGTTATATAATTAGTAATCCGCTTTTTTTAACTAATTATTTAGTTATATTAAGTATATAATTCATTCTGATCCGATAGCCGGTTTGCAGATTAAACTGCTGATTCTGCGTGTCTGCTGCTGCGGTCTGGATGATCTGCCTCTGAATTCTGTTTTCAATGTTATGCGCTGTGCGTGTGATGGTTTATCCAGGCAGAGGGAGAATATTTTCTGAAGGCAGCATCATCCCGGGCAGCTGCCGGACGGTCCGTTTTCTGCCTTCATATGGTCTCTTCGCGTTGTGCGAGGAGACCGTTTTTTTCATTGAAAAGCGGGGGCGATTCCGGCGGATTTCACAGATCGGATAACATCTTTATCGGATGATTTGCTTTTGATGACTTTTTCTTTTTCTGAATGACACTGCTCCTGAATGTTTTGGCACCTTTCTTCTGTCATCGCGACAATCAGGATCATTTTTAATTCTTATCGTATCGAACTTGCTGTTGATTGAACCGTGACACTCAAGGCACAATGGCACTGTAAGCAGTGCCGGATCTTAAAAAATCTGGCATCCCGTCCAATGCCAAATGTCAATTAGAAAAGATTGTTGACGTACTTTTTCACACGTAGGATGGAATCAACAAGAAAGGACGAGACAAAAAAATGAAACAGAAACTCCAGACCGTCGGCAGATTCCTTTCCGGAATGGTCATGCCGAACATTTCCATCTTCATCGCCTGGGGAATTATCACAGCACTCTTTATCCCGACAGGCTGGTGTCCAAACGAGACACTGAATCAGATTGTTTCACCTATGCAGCGCTTCCTGCTCCCCGTACTCATCGCCTACTCCGGAGGCAAGATGATCTACGGCGAACGCGGCGGCATCATCGGTGCCTGCGCCGCGATCGGCGTCGCTGCCGGTGTTGAAACCCCGATGTTCATCGGCGCCATGGCGGTTGGTCCGCTTGGTGGCTGGTGCATGAAGAAAGTGGATGAGTTCATCGAACCGCGTACACCGCAGGGCTTCGAAATGCTCTTCACCAACTTCTCTGCAGGAATCCTCGGCGCTATCCTCGCCATCCTGGGCTGCCTGGCGATCGGACCTCTTTGCCTAGTACTCACTTCCGCTCTTGAAGCCGGCGTTTCCTTCCTGGTCAGTCATGGCCTGCTGTGGCTCACAAGCATCATTGTTGAGCCGGCCAAAGTTCTCTTCCTCAACAACGCAATTAACCACGGTGTCTTCACTCCGATGGGCATGAATCAGGTTGCTGAAACCGGCAAGTCCATCTTCTTCCTGATCGAATCCAACCCTGGTCCCGGCTTAGGCCTGCTGCTGGCCTACTGGTTCTTCGGCAAGGGCAACGCCAAAGATTCTGCTCCAGGTGCCATGATCATCGAATTCTTCGGCGGCATCCACGAAATCTACTTCCCATACGTACTGATGAATCCAGTCACAATCGTCGGACTCATCGCTGGCGGAATGGCCGGTGTCATCACAAACTCCGTCTTCAATTCCGGTCTTGTATCGGCTGCTTCTCCTGGATCCGTCATCGCGATTCTTGGAATGACCGCAAGAGACAGCTATGTCGGTGTCATCCTCTCCATCGTTATTGCCTTCGCCGTATCCTTCGGAATCAACGCTGTCCTGCTCAAAGCCTTCGGTAAAGAAGAAGATGTTGAAGCTGCTAAACAGAAAGTTGCTTCTTCCAAATCCGCAAGCAAGGGCCTCGCTCCTGTAACTGCTCTCGCTGCTGCAGTCGCTGCTGTACATCTTCCGAAACTTGCATTTGCCTGCGATGCCGGCATGGGATCTTCCGCAATGGGCGCTGCAACGCTGACCAAAAAGCTCAAAGCTGCCGGCGCTGATGCAACAGTTCCGCATTACGCAATCAATGATCTTCCAGATGACATTCAGGCCGTTGTCACTCAGGAAAACCTGGCTGACCGTGTCCATGCCAAATGTCCAAACGCAAAAATCTACCCTGTTAAAAACTTCATGGGCGGCGGTGAATACGATGCCATCGTTGCCGACCTTCTGAATGGTGCAGAAGATGATGCAGAAGCGACAGCTCCGATCACTTCTTCTCCAGCTAAGAAAATCGAGAAAATCTTCTTTGCCTGCGATGCCGGCATGGGATCTTCCGCAATGGGGGCAGCTGCCCTTTCCAAAAAACTGAAAGCTGCCGGACTTGAAATTCCGGTTCACCACTCCGCGATCAACGATCTGGCTTCCGATACCGCATTCATCGTTACGCATCAGTCACTGGCTGACCGGGCGAAAACGCAGTGCCCCAACGCAATTGTCCGCCCCATCACAAACTTCATGGGCGGTTCTGAATACGACGCCATCGTTGCTGAACTCGCCCAGTAACCCTTTCCCTTCTTCCCCTTTACTTCTATGAATTTCACGCAAAGACAAATCAGAATCTTCCGGATTCTGCTTGACCTTGAAGACGGGCAGACCATTTCCACAAAGGAAATGGCCTCCCGCATTAAGGTCAGCCGAAGGACATTGTTCCGGGAACCGGAGACCGTCCGGCTGATTCTTGACCAGTACAACCTGTCCCTTGTCACGAGACCCGGTCTGGCGCTGCAGGGAGACAGTTCCCTGATTGCCCGGGATCTTGACGGCAGGGAGGCTCCAGAAGCACTTGACCGGGACGAACGCCAGGACATGCTTCTCTACGAGCTGCTTCGCAGCGAGGAAAAAGAAAAGCTTGTTGTCTATGCCGCCAGATTTCAGGTGTCTGAAGCCACCATTTCTCATGATCTCGAAGACCTGCAAAAACGCCTTAAGCAATGGGATCTGAAGCTGTCAAAAGACGGAACCGTCAGCGGCAGCGAAGAATCCAGACGACAGGCGATGGCCTCTCTGCTCCGGGACGGCGTGGAATATAAAACCGTTGACTATCTCGATCCGGACACAGTCCTCGAACAGATCTTCAGCGGAAGCGCTATCTTCTCCCTGCTCAATCAGGACATCCTCCGCCGGGTACTCGACCTCTTCTCCAGCCAAAGAGAAGAACTCGGGCTCAGCCGGTTTGAGCAGAACTCCTACATCGGGCTTGTGATCCATCTGGTCATTGCCCTTGATCGCATCCAGTCGGGAGAATCCTCCGGGGACACCATTGAAGGTCTTCCCGATCTGGAAGAAAGCCGGCAGAACGCCGCTAAAATCGCCGCCCTTATGGAAGAGAAGTTCGAACTTACCTTCCCCGCATCTGAAATCGATGCAATCGCGCTTCACCTGCGCGGCGCCAAAGTCAACGCTTCAAATGCAGAAGGCATTCTCGATCACGACCAGAACGAAATCCTTGAACTGGCCAGACTGTTCGTAGAAAGCTTCCCGGCAAGCGACGCTGCACAGCTGAGCACCGATCCGCAGTTTATACAGGGTCTGCTCTCTCACCTTGAACCGACCGTGATCCGCCTCAAAAAGGGACTCCCGATTTACAATCCGCTGCTGAAGTCCCTCAAAGAGCAGTACGGTGAACTGTTTGAGAAAACCAGACAGGCAGCCAGACCGATCGAACAGAGTCTGGGTGTCGTCCTCTCTGATGAAGAAATCGGCTTCCTGACCATGCATGTTGGTGCCTGCTTTGAAAGAAGCGGTTACCAGTACCGCCGCAAAGTCAGAACCGCAGTGGTCTGTGCAAGCGGCATCGGCGTCTCTGCTCTGCTGTGCGCTAGACTCAAAACCGCATTTGCCAGTCAGATGGAGCTTGAAAACCTCTCTCTGATGCAGGCAAAAAGCCGAAGCGATTTCGAATTCTTCATTACAACGTTTCACCCCGGCACTCTGCCAGCCCCGTTCATTCAGGTATCGCCAATGCTTCCCGTCAGCGATCTGAAAAAGATCCAGGAGCAGCTCGCACTGCTGCAGTCACAGCCTGCTCCCTCATCCATGGTTCAGACAGCCATGGATGAGGATCTGCAGAAGCTCGAAGAAGCCGTTCAGGCTGTCCGCCGCCTGATCAGCCGGATCCCCATTGTCCACTCTGCTTCCCAGAAAGCCGAAGAGCTCATTCATGAAGCGGCAGGGATTCTGGAGGGCGATCAGAAACAGCTTGAAGCCGATCTTCTGCAAAGAGAACAGCTTGGTCCAGTTGTGGACCAGCAGGAAGGCTTTGGTCTCTTTCATGCCCGCAGTACAGGAACACAGAAACCGCAGGCTGTCGTACTTGTCCCGCAGCAGGGAACATTCAACGGCTCGCTCAGAGTCATTCTCGTGACCATCCTGCCTGAAGACCACACAAAAGCGATGCAGGAAGTCCTCAGCGAACTCAACGTTGCTTTAGCTGTCGATGAACAGTTCCGCCATACCATGCTGAATGGCAGCGACCAGGAACGCCAGGACGCCCTCAACCGGATTCTGACGGGCTATCTGCACCGGGTCTGGAGCCGCATCGAGCTCTGATTAAACCCGGCGCGCTTTGAAACCGCACCATCCACTTAACCGAACATTCCCCGTGTAAAAGACACGACCCTCAATTCAGTACACATCGATTCCAGACAGGAGAATCAGAAAGGATACCATCATGGCACTGTTTTTTAAGAAGAAAAAAGTCGAAGAACCCGAAAACGAAATCCTCAGCATCCGCAACATCCGCACCGGCTGTTCCGCTGCAAACAGCGATGAAGCGATCGTCTCTGTCGGAAACATGCTCCTTGACGCCGGATTCATTTCCGAAGGCTACATTCAGGGCATGCTCAACCGCGATCATAGCCTGACTACTTACATCGGCAACGACATCGCTATCCCGCACGGCGAATACGAAGTGAAGGACTGCGTTAAGAAAACCGGTCTTGCGATCCAGATCTATCCGGACGGCATCGAATGGGCCGGCAGCCGCGTACGCATCGTCATCGGCATCGCTTCTACCACTGATGAGCACGTCACCATTCTTCAGAACATCGCTGAACGCCTGGGCGACATGGACGTCGTTGAAAAGGTCGTTGCAGGCGATCCGGCTCTGATCCACAGAATCATGACAGCGGAGGCCGCATGATTACCACAGTCACCTTTAACCCGGCGATCGACAAAACCGCACAGGTTGACGTTCTGATCCCGGGCGGACTCAACCGCCTTAAAAACGTCCGCCAGGATGCCGGCGGCAAAGGCATCAACGTTTCAAAAACGCTTAAAGCCATCGGACAGGCCAGCACCGCAACCGGATTTGTCGGCGGTTCTGCAGGCGACTTCATCCGCGACCGCCTCGATGATCTTGGCATCGACCATGTCTTCGTCAAAGTCGACGGAACCACACGCACCAATCTCAAAGTCCTCGATGCAGACATGACGCTGACTGAGCTTAACGAAGCTGGCCCAACCTGCACACAGGCTGATCTCGACCGGATGATTGAAGTCCTCAATGACTGCTCAGGCATCCTCGTTCTTTGCGGCAACACCGGACCTGGCGTTCCCAAAGACATCTACCGCACACTCACTGAAAAAGCCCATGCAAACGGCATGCAGGTCATCCTCGATGCCGATGGCGAACTCTTCCGTGAGGGCATCAAGTCTCATCCGGATGTCATCAAGCCAAACCGCTTCGAACTTGCTCAGTACTTCGGCAGAAGCGAAGACGAAATGGATGCTGAAACGATGATCGAACTGGCAAGAACCTTCATTTCTGAGGGTGTGAAGCTGGTCGTCATTTCGATGGGCATTGAAGGAAGCCTGTTTGTCACCGCCGACCGGGCTCTGCAGGCTCCGGCTCTGAAAATCCCGTTCCAGTCCGCTGTAGGTGCCGGCGATGCAATGGTCGCTGCTCTGGCATACAGCCTGGAACACAATCTGAATCTTGAAGACACACTGGTCCTTGCGGTCGCCCTTTCTTCAGGCGCCTGCATGACCGAAGGAACGCAGCCAGCTGATGCTGCAACCGCTGAACAGCTGAAACAGGAAGTAACCTGGAAGGAGAACTAGAACATGAAAACAAAAGCAATCCGCCTCTACGGCGTAGACGACATCCGTCTCGATGAATTTGAACTGCCTGAAATCCAGGACGACGAAATCCTCGTCAAAGTCGTTTCCGACTCCATCTGCATGTCCACATGGAAAACTGTTAAACAGGGTGCCAAGCATAAACGCGTACCGAACGACGTCTATGACAACCCGATCATCATCGGCCACGAATTCGCCGGCGACATCGTCAAAGTCGGCAAGAAATGGCAGGATCAGTTCAAGCCCGGTCAGAAATTTGCTCAGCAGCCGGCCATCCCAGGTCAGATGGAATCTCCCGGATACTCCTACAAATACTGCGGCGGCGATACGGAATACTGCATTTTCCCGAACCACATCATCGAATCCGGATGCCTCTGGACATACGATGGCGATGCTTACTTCGCAAGCTCTGTTGCTGAACCCGTTTCCTGCTGCATCGGCGGCTACCACACCAACTACCACACCATTCCTGGAACTTACCAGCATGTCATGGGAACCAAAGAAGGCGGCGACATCCTGATCCTTGGCGGATGCGGCCCGATGGGACTTGGTGCTATTTCCTACGGTCTGACTTTTGAAAACAAGCCAAAACGCATCGTTGTTACCGAAATCAGCGATGCCCGCATCAGCCGCGCAAGAGAAGTCATCAGCGAAGAAGAAGCTGCAAAACACGGCGTTGAACTCATCTACGTCAACACCGCAAAAATGGAAGATGCCGAGAAAGAACTGCGCGACATCACCGGCGGCAAAGGCTATGACGATGTCTTCGTTTATATTCCAAACCCGGCTGTATGCGAAATGGGCAACCGCCTGCTCGCTTACGACGGATGCATGAACCTCTTCGCCGGCCCGACCGACCCGAAATTCTTCGCAACCTGCAACCTCTACGACAGCCACTACTCCCGCACAAAGATCATCGGATCGACCGGCGGAACCATCGATGACATGAAAGAAGCCATCGAAAAGAACGCTGACGGACGCATCGATTCCGCTGTAATGATCACCCACGTCGGCGGACTTGCTTCCGCTGTTGAAGTTACAAAAGATCTGCCAAACGTTCCAGGCGGCAAGAAACTTGTCTACACCCATATCGACATGCCAATGACCGCAATCGATGACCTGGCTGCCCTTGGCGAGCAGGATCCGTTCTTCTACGAACTCGACAAAGTCTGCAAAGCAAACCGCGGCCTCTGGTCCGCAAAAGCCGAGAAGATGCTCCTTGAGCACTTCGGCGAGTAAGATTTCCCCATCTTCTTGCCGATCGCCTCATCCATCTCTCAATCGATTCACCTTTTCCCTGAATTCCTGATTCAATCACTCCTTTTCACCTGTTATCCAATGCTTCACCTGTAATTCACCCATTGTTTCATCCATTGCTTCACACCAGCTGCCGGTATTTCCATCAGTACCCGCCCTGTCACTGATTCAGGCTGGTTGATCAAACCTCCCAACCATCATTCTCTCAGCCCCTTTTCACTGATCGACCAGCCTGATACCGGCGCTTCTCTGATTCACCATTGTTGAACCATTCTATATTCCTTTCAAACCCTCAAAATCCCAGAACATAATTAAATTCTTCCCTTTGCCAGCCAGCCTGTTGCCCCAGGCTGGCTGGTCTTTTTCTTCTCTGACCACAAAAAGGCCGCCTGCCCGTCCGGGCAAGCGGCCTGTCTCTTTATGGATCGGTTTTCTGGATCACTGTTCAGAAGTTCGTTCTGGATCTGTGTACTTGCTGAATTACTTCTGAGTGAGTCTTCTTCGTTTCTGTTCGAAGACTGCAGCTGCACCAAGCAGCGCAAGAATGCCAGCTCCGTAGATCCAGTCTGTACCGGAATCGCCGGTACGCGGCAGCGGCTTAACGGCCGCATTCTTCACGGGAATACTCAGCGTATGCGAATCGGGATCCGTTTCAGAAGGTTCTGCTTCATTTCCTGCCGGATAGAAGACACGGTAGTCCGTTCCGCCGACTTCAAGAACCGAACCGTCAGCTGCTGGAAGTCCGGTTTTGGGATCCAGCTCGTAGACATAATACGTACGATCCGGTTCAAGGCCACCGATTTCTACGGATGCTTCTGTATCCTGCGTATCCTCTGCAATGACAAGCTCAGCTTTCTGTACTGGTTCGATCGGCTGTTCTGCATTCCACTCAGCTTCATATACTCCGAAGGTATAGGTTCCTGGTGCCGGAGTCTCTGTAAATGTCTTTTCGATGCGCAGACCAACCGGAATAACGGCACTGTTGGTGATCGCAAAGGAGACGGTATGGTCAGAAGTAGCACTCGAAAGCTCGACTGCATTGCCATCCGGATAGGTGACTCGATACTCAGTATTGCCGACTTTTACGGCTGATCCGTCTTCTGCCGGAAGGCCGGTTTTGGGATCGAGCTCGTAGACATAATACGTATGGTTTGCCTTGAGACCTTCGATCTCTACGGATGCCTCTGTATTCTGCGTATTTTCTGCAATGACAAGTTCTGCTTTCTGTACAGGATCAGCTGGTTGCTGGGTGTTCCATTCGTTTTCATAGACCCCAAAGCTGTAGGTACCTGGTGCCGGTGTTTCTGTAAACGTCTTTTCGATGCGCAGATGGACCGGAATGACTTCGGTATTGGTGATCGCAAAGGAAATGGTATTTCCGGATTCTGGCGATGCATTCGACAGGTCGACTGCGTTGCCATCTGGATAAGTAACCATGTAGATTCCAGAGTCGAAATCTGCCTGGGACCCGTTGAGTACCGGATTTCCGTTCGAATCGAGTTCGTAGACAAAGTACGCTGCGTCTTTGTCGAGGTCATCGAATTCAACAACTGCTTCTGTCGAATCAGCTGCAGCACTTCCTTCTTCAATGTGCAGATCGGCTGTTTTTTGCGGTTGAACGGGCTGTTCTGCGTTCCATTCGTTTTCGTACAGACCGAAGCGGTAAGTGCCGGGTTTTGGTTTGTCAGAGAACGTCTTGTGAATCTGCAGTCTGACTGGAGCCAGGGTATTGGTCAGTGCAAAGCGGACTGTATGAACTTCATCACCAGCGGATGGTATCGTGATCTTAGCACCGCCAGGATATGTGACGACAAAGGAATCCTGATCTGTGGATACTGTTGCGCCTGCAGGAACCGGCTGACCTCTGGAATCCAGCTCATAGACGTAATAGTCGGTATCAAGCGCCAGACCGGTAATAGTCACGCTCTGCGTATTGCCGCCATCTGCATCGACCACAAGTTCTGCCGTGGCAACGGGGGTCATGGTTTTTCCTTCACCATACGGCTCAGTGAAGACGCCAAAAGAGTAGCGGCCGGCTCTTACGGATGGTACAAAGCTCTTTTCAATGGTCAGTGAAGCAGGAGCTGCGTTGGTGATGTGCAGACTGACATTATCGTTCTGCGCATTGCCCATGGAAACGGTATTGCCGTCGGGGTAGCTGACGGTATAGGAAACGCCGCCAATCTGGAGGGTTTCATTATTCAGAACAGGCGTTCCAGTTTCATCGAGCTCATAGATGAAATACGTTTTTGTCCGGCTCAGTCCTTCAAACTCAAGAGAGGCTTCTTTTTCTTCACTGCCTGAAGCAACAACAAGCTGTACCGTGCTTACCGGCTGAATCGAAGAGCCTTCTGTCCATGCCTCTTCATAAAGGCCAAAACGGTACGTGCCAGGTGCTGGCGTATCGGTAAAGGTCTTATGGATCGTAAGTTTAACAGGATTCGGGAAATCGATGGCCTGAATCTCGGCAAGATTTCCGCCGGGAACAAAGAGAATCGACTGTGTGAGCGTGCTGAATTCCTCTGTAATTCCGGCTGTATCGGTATTTGGAGAAGTGAACAGAAAATAATGCGCTTCTGTTTCTATCTGATAGCCTTCCGGCGCTTTCGTTTCGACCAGGCCATACACAATGTCTTTTTCAAGAGGATGGTCACTATCGCTGTTTGCGATCACGCCGTCTTTGTCGGTTGTCCATTCATGGACGAGTTCCGACTGGATCTTTCCGTCTTTGAAATCGTACCGGTAGAGCGCATAGGAAGCGCCGGGCAGTCTGTTCGATGCATCGGAGCCGTCAAACTTCGTCAGCTTAAAGTGCTGAATGGCTCCCGAAGCAATTGCGGAAAGCTGGAAATTGTAGTGTGTCTGATCTTCGCGCTCAGCTGCGGATTTTCCGGTACCTGTCCACGAAACACTGTTGCTTACCGTAACGGAATCACCCGGCTTGCCGCTCAGTCTGGCGGTATAGGTAATCGTGATCGGCTGATCGTCCGGGACCGGGCCGATCTGCAGAACGCGTGTAGCATTGCCTTCCGCATCCGTGATGGATACGCCTGCCGGGATGATTTCATCTGTGGTGCTGTTTACGACTTTGATCGTATCGAGAAGAATTTCAAGAGCGTTCCGGTCAAAGGAATCGGTCAGCGTCAGCGTATCGCCGCCTTCAATCAGATCGACACCCGCTTCATTGAGACGGATCTCGTAGTCCAGACTGCCGGTTCCGTTCAGGCTGGCATCGCCTTCGGTTTTAACCGACTCTTTGGAGAGTACGCCATCAACGATGAGATCGTGATCCGCTTTGGCTTCGCCGATCTGCGAACCGTTGTTGTACACTTCCACAAAGTTTGTTTCTTCAATCGGCGTATCGGAATTTGCGATCAGTTCTGCCCAGTCGCCCGTATAGCGGGTAACAATATGCAGGTTGAACTGATCTTCATTATCCGAACGGACCGTAATGACCACACGGCGCGGACTGGCCGGATCAGTCTGTACGTTGACAATCCGGCAGGTGCCTGTGGCGGACAGTCCGCTTCCGGTCACAAACGCATCCACAAATTCAGAATCTTCCGGCAGCGTTTCAACGAATGTGAAATCGCCGGTGTAATGGCTGCGGTAGCCGCCATCTTCTGCAGCGCGGCAGTTGTTGACGATAGTCCAGTGCGAATAATAGCTGTTCTCTCTCAGGGAGATGCTTCCGCCAGTGCCGTAGCGTTCGTTGAACAGCGAACTCCACTGTTCATCCGAAATGGCACCGAGAATTGCGTCCTGATCTTTATTGCGGCTTACTGCAATGACGGAACTATCCTTCCAGACAAAGCCAGCGGACCAGAATTTGTATGTCGTATTGGTATGACGCCAGACTAGGCCAGCCTTGTCGACAAGTTCTGTTTCGTCCTGATCTTTGTATTTCGAAGTAAAGCCGTTGGCGAAATGGTTGTTGGTTGCTTTCGGACCGGAACCGAATTCATCGCCTTTTAAGAACGGCTGTTCTCTTTCAGAAGCGGCCTGGATCAGCAGATACAGATACTTCTGTTCGCCGTTTTCCTTGAGATTGACGCCCTTGTTGAATGTGATGTTCAGTTTCTGATCGCCATCAAGTGCAGTCGAATAGTAAGAAGAATCGAGCCGCTGACCATTTGCGCCCAGCGTGCTGAGCAGCTGATCATAGGTGATCTTGGCATAGCCGCTCGAGCCGGCATTGATCTGCTCAAGTTTTTTGCCAAACAGCTCGCCGGCTTTGTATGCGCCGATCAGCGAATCTTCATAGAGAATCTGACCTGTTCCGCCGGATACAACGCCTTCTGAACTGCCGGAACTTACGCCGCTGTCTTTGATGATGTCGGTGAAGGTCATCTGCTCAGGGATCGAGCTGGCATCAATCTGAACCAGCCAGATGACACGGCCGTTTTCCCATTTCGTGCCTTTGTCCTGTTCCTGTTCAAGAACCATGACACCGGCTTTTTTCGCGCCAAGATGAGATTCGCCGCTCTGTGTAACCGTAACGGAGGACTTCATGCTTACATTGCGAATTTCACCGGCGACACCAAAGGTGTAGTCCGCCATGACGTCATTTTTAACCAGAACCGGAATGAGCAGTTCATCCGCATTAACCGGTTTTGTGTAGTAGGCCAGACGGTAAGCATAGTAAGGTGCTTCGCTTTTTGCATGATCCGAAACAGCCGCATAGTTCTGCGGGGTAAAGCTGAATTCTGTTGCATCTTCCGGTGCCTTGATAAAGAACGTGCGTACCGGAGAAGCCGTATCGGAATAGACAAAACCGTCATTAGGCATGACGTCGACACGGATGTAGCCGGTGTATGCCATATGAAGGTTGTCTGTTTTTCCGTTTTCCGAAAGCTGGTCACTCATTGTGGCGGAATCCACATTAATCAGACCGCCCTGGTTTGTGGTCACTGTGTAGGCAACTGCGCCTCTTGGAACCGTAAATGAAGATGTACCAGCAGCTGCAGAACCGTCAGCATTATAGATGGCGTATGCGCCAGCCATGGAAATCTCTGTATCGGACTGAACGGTACTGCCGGTTGTTTTGTGCAGCAGTTTTGCCTGGCTCATCTGCATGAAGGAGTAGTTCGAGCCTTTTTCAAAGCTGTAGCCCTGACCATTATCATTTTCGGTAATTCGACGGGTGCAGGCATAGTTGCCAAGCTGGACATCTTCCCGTCCATCCGCCGCAAGAGCCAGGAAGAGTTCCTGATCAATGACGATGGAATACTTCAGCGTTTTTGACTGACCCGGCAGGAAGTCGCCCAGGAAGAAACGGTAGCCTTTCTTCTTCCGGTTATTGCCGATTTCACTGTCGTTGCGGATTTCCTGCATGCCGCGATCTGTTGTTCCGTTGCTGCCTGTAAATTCGTTAAGCATATCGTGGATGTTCTCTTCCGACAGAACTGCACCATCCAGTTTTACGCTGTCATGATCAAGAGAAATGTATTTGAGATATTCTGCGTACCGGCTCGATGAACTGTTTGCTTCCTCATACAGGGAAAGCTCGTCATCCAGCCAGAAGTCGGCAAAGGGATACGAGGAATGCTCAGAAAGAGAAACCGCGATCGTGTAGTCGATCCGCAGGTTTCCATCAGGAAGCGTCACAGGACGGGCTGCCGTTTTATTGATATTCGGTTCTGCGTTCAGAACATTAGCCACAACATCCTGACTTTTCTTCACCGAACCGATCCAGGCGCTTGCTTCGTTCTTTGTCGTAAACTGACCGCCCTGAAGCTGATCCGTTTTTGCCTGAACCTTATATTCAATGACCAGCTGCGAATTGGCTTCCAGGGATTCGGTGTAGTACGTAAATCCGCGGGCCGGGACAGAGTGGCTTACTTTGTTTTCAGAACCGAATGAATGACTGATCACCGCTCCGCTCTTTCCGTTGTCATAGAAGTGTGCACTGTCTGCCGTGTTGATCTGCGTTTCCGGCAGGTCATCAATCGCAGCATCTTTTCCGCCTTTGCGGATGGTCAGCGAACCAGGCACGGAAGTGAATGCCCAGTGGTTTGCGGTCATTCTGTCATCTACAAAGACATTGGGGACATCGTATTCGCCGGTTGTTACGATCAGACGGTAGACATGGTAAACGCCTGTTTCGTCTTTGATCAGATTCCAGGTTTTATCGATATCAAGCGTTCCATAAATCTCTGGCTTGATATTTTCAAAATGAAATGTCTGACTGTCTGAACCGATCGTTACAGTTTCTTCGTTTTTGCCGCTGAGGGCAACCACATCCAGGCCGCCCTGAATAAAGAATGTTCCTTCTTCAATATCGCCTGGCAGATCGTCGTAATGGATCATGTCCAGATGAACATGTCCTGCACCGTTTTCCTGACATCCGTAATATTCGCCCAGGTTGATTTCGGTATCGCCGCTTCCTTTGTAGAGAATCGGCGTACGGGCACTGCTCATTAAGACGAAATATGGAAGATCAAAGTAGACACGTCCACTTGCTTTTTCGATCTCGGACTTTTTCAGATCTCTGTAATTTACAGAAATTCGAACCTGATCGTCATAGTGCAGCTGAACATCATCGGTAATCGTCTCCCAGCTGTCTGTACCGGCGCGCTGATACTGGAACGTGGCGCCAGTTACATTGGGAGCAATGTTGTAATTTTTCTGGCAGGACAGAGAAGATCCCCCTGTTTCTGCCGGTTTTACGGGTGCCGGTTTTGCTTCTTCTGCCTCGGGGCATCCTGTTCAGAGGATTGCTCTGTGCCGCTTTCTGCTTTGGAAGCACGTTCAAATACCGGGTAATAGCCGTACGGCTGCGGGCTGGTCAGAACAATGCTTACAGCACTGACTGACTGATCCTGCCGGGTCACTGCATACGCCACGTTTCCGGAAATTGATGTTACGACACCGCCATGCAATCCATCGGACAGACTGAAGAACAGAAGATCGCCCTTCTTCAATTCTGAATAGTCAGTCTGCAGCCATCCGGATGCCTTTGCCTGGGCTGCCCACTGATCCATATTTTCTGCATTGGAAAGTCTGCTCTTTGAAGCGCCGGCATAAGTGTAGACAAAACGGAGGAAATCCGTTTGCCAGTCTGCTCTGTATGGAACGGCAGCCCACTGGCCATAGCGTGTGTAGAACATTTTTACGCCAGACGGATCAGTCTGGAAGTTTTTCTCACTCTGTCTGTAGCCAATCTGACGCAATGCAATGGCAACAGCTTTGTTGGCTCCTGAAGGAAGCGTCAGCGCATTGGCCATTACGGCTTCCCACATCGCAGCTGTTTCGATATCTGCTTTGGGATCTGCCTCTGTCTGGGAATCTTTCTGCTGTGAATCCGCTGGATCGGCGGGTTTATTTTTCTCGCCAGCATCTGTCTCTTTCGAATCATCATCAGCAACATCCGGTTTCTGTTTGTCCTGGTTTTCCGCTGTCTGATCCGAAGCAGCTGAGGATGGATCTTCTGCTTCCTCCAGAGCAGATGAATCAGCTTTGGATTCTTCTTCCGGCTGCTCTGCCGCATTCGCATTTTCATCTTCTGCAGCTGGCAGGGCCGGTTCCTGGAGAGGGGCCTCAGACTGAACGGCTGACTGCGCCTCTTCGCTCGCATAGACGGTCTGCGGATCCTGCGCCAGTGTCTGGACGACCATGGAACAGGATACGGTTACTGCCGTAAGGACTGAGAATAACCGGCTGATCAGTCGTTTTTTCTTTGAATGATTTCTGCCATTCCCTTTCATACATTTCTCCTGTATCTCGTTTCTTGCGTGCTCTTTTACTTCGCCGAATTCTTTTTCATTTGCCAGAAAAGAATCAGAAGTCCGCCGGCAATCAGAAACAGACCAGCGTAAATGAACAGTCCGCTGATCGAAGCAGTCGCCGCTTTATCGGATTTATCTGTCTTATCTTTCGAAGAAGTATTCGACTTGTCGGAAGAGCCTTTATCTTTCGAGGAAGACGTCGATTTTTCTGAAGAAGATGTACTGCTCTGGGAGCTTTCTGAAGAGCTTGCAGAACTGCTCTGGCTTGAGCTGGTTGAAGAACTCTCGCTGGACTCATCCGAAGAGTCGATATCCAGATCGAGTTCCATCTTCGGAAAAGCCGTCACGTCATAGACATAGGATTTGGAAACTTCATCGTATTGCGGAACGGAACAGACAAACGGATGCATCGCCCTGTATCCGTCTGCCGGATCTTCCTGCACCAGGAGGTAAAGACCGGGGGCAGTTTCGCCAAAGTCCGCCTCTCCATCCTCACTGATCTGAACTTTCCGTCCGGTTATTTCATTGTTTTTTGCATACTCTGCAAGCTGTTCAGGCAGAAGCCGGCTTTGTAAATCAGAGAGATCGGCTTTGCTTCCGGCAAAGTCTGAGTGAAGAATAAATTTCGGATTTCCATCCGCATCCTTCTCGATCGTTCCCGCCTGATAAACAGTCAGCGATCCGCCCCAATCGGCGTGCCGTCGCTCTTTACGACGCTGATTGTCAGTGTCCCGTTCCGGCTAAGATCCAGATCTTCTGCAGCATGTACAGAGATGGTAAAAGACAGGACCAAGGCAAGAACCATGCTGATCCCAAGCAGGAGCCTGCCTGCTCTTTCGTGTAACGCTCTCATTTCTGTTCTTCTCCTTTCTTCAGTTCTGAGAATGTTCCATGTGTTTTCTATTCCTTATATTTATAAGCGATAGGTATGTGTGGTGAGTCTGTGTCTTTCTGTCGTTTTGGACGAAAGACTTTTTTCATTTCTTCCGGTTTTCCTGTTTTCGTTTTCCTGAATCTTCTCCTGCTTTATGCATTCGAATCCTCTCTGGAAGAATCAGAGTTTTGCGTATGATCCTTTTTCAAACGTGCTTTTGCATGCAGATAGCGGTACATCGAAATGCCTGCTGCTGCCAAAGCCAAAATCACGCCTAGGCCAGTCAGAATGGCCTTTACGGAAATCGCATGGCGAACCAGACCAGATGAAGCACCCTCTTCAACCCGCTCTGCATGAATGAGCAGTCGATGGGTATTGATTCCATATGGCGTACAGGTCACCAGCGTGATCTGATCTTTTTCGGGTTCAATCGGAATTTCATACAGAGCTTCGGGAAGAACTTCTTCCATGCTTTTCACTGCATAGACCATCTGCATATCGAGAACATAGAAGATGATTTCATCCCCTTCTTTAAGCAGATCCAGGTCGCTAAACAGCTTTGCGGACGGCAGTCCCCTGTGCCCAAACAGAATGGCGTTTGTTCCCTTACCGCCAACAGGCAAAGACGAGCCTTCCATATGACCGGCTCCGCAAAGCAGGACTTCATCCGACAGGGAATGGCCGATCGGCAGATTCAGATCGATGGCTGGAATTGAAATCCAGCCCATCTCTTCCGTTCCATTCAGACGAAGAAGACTCTGGTATTGCCTGCTTTCTTCTTTTGAAGGCAGGAAGCGATCGCTCTTTCCAATCAGTGACTGGTTATATGCCTCTGCTTCTTTTTTGATTTCTTCGATTTTCTGCGGATTTTCCTGTTTTACGGATTCAACGGCTTTCTGGTAGTTCGCAATTGAATCGTCCGTTTTCCGCGTAAAGTGCAGGTCTGAAGCTGAAGGGTAAACAGCCAGAGTGATTCCAATCCCAACCAGCACCACAGCAAGAATCGCCGACCAGTGCTTTCTGATAAAATTCAGTACAACCCCTCCCCTCTTTCCGCTTTAAGCAGGCAGACCAGCTGTCTGGCTCTTGAAGAAGCTGCACAGTCGTTCAGGAATCTGATTTCTGAACAGAAAGTGAAAAATAGCTTCCGTTTGCGTTATTTAAAATCTGTAACTGTAATATTTTAATATTTTTATAATCTATATAATCTGTACTGATGGTGAAATAGTCTGTCTTTGCACATTGCGGTTCAAGCAAAAACAACTGGGAACGGAAAATTATGGATAAAACATGCGAACTGGCAAAAAAATCCCGGATGCATCTGCATCCGGGATCCGACCTGTACTGTCTCACACAGCCGCCTGCGAGGCCTGTTCTCTTTCCATATTTAGATGCGTCAGACAAAATACCCAATTTTGCTGACGGCAGATTTGGTGTT
>Strawberry_p1__coassemble_2176_pt1 | contig 19357 bp, 13 predicted proteins | sample Strawberry_p1__metabat2_high_PE_023 | metagenome-assembled genome bin Strawberry_p1
CCTCTCCTCCAATCAAGGAGGAAAGGCCTCAATCAACTAAACTTAATGACATTGCAGAAAAGAAAAGAAAAAACGAAGAAACGCATTCTGCCTGTCCTTGACAGGGCAGCCATTAAGACTGATCGCGCGCTTCTTCGTTTTTTGCTTCTTCTGCTTCTGTTCCTTGTTTATGTCCTCTATTTCTGGCCGATTACATCCGGACTTTTGCGCTTTGCGCCATCGAGAATCGAGCGGATCGCATCATACAGGCTGGGTTTTTCCTCGCTCAATGGACCTGGTACATTGTCGACAATCGAGGAATAGCAGACCGAGCCGGTCAGTTCAAGAATCATGAAATAGATCAGACGCGGCTGTTCAAAATAAATGCCGCAGCTTTCCGCCTTCTGTTCAAACCGGGATTCAACATCAAAGAAATCCTCATTCATCGTATTTCTTAGCTGTTTGTGAAAAGCACCCAGAGAGAGATTGCGGCGGATGAGCCGCAGCAGAATCGGATTTTCTTCAAGCTGGCGCAGTACGCTGGAGATCATGAAAATGACCGCATCATTAAAATTCCGGATATCCTGCGCATCGAGTTCTTCCTGCGCACTTTGAAGCAGCCTGGAGGCTTCCCGGGTAATCAGATAGTCACGGATTTCATACTTGTCCTTGAAGAAGGAATAGAAGGTGCCTTTGGCTACGCCGGCCTGGGTGGTGATGTCCGAAACGGAGACTTCCTGCATGTCCCTGCTGGTAAGCAAAGACAGGGCGGCGGAGAGCAGGCTGTTCTTTTTATGCAGTTTGTTCTGCTGGGCTTTGCTTGACATAAACCCAGTATACTCCAGACTTCGAAAAATGACCCTTAGTCAATATTTAGACAAATCGGCTTATGTGACCGCTATACTTTCGGGTTCAATAATTGACCACTGGTCAATTTCTGAATAAGATTGCGGGTGTGAAAGGAAATAACACCGAATAGAACGGAAAAGAAAAAATCACAGCTTATGGAAAAATGTTCAAAGTTTATTGTAAAGCACCGAAATATGATCCTGCTGATTGCAACGATTCTTCTGATTCCTTCGATCATCGGGTACTTCAATACCCGGGTCAACTACGATATTCTGACCTACCTGCCGAAGGATTCGCCATCCATCGTGGCACAGGACCATCTGGGAAATGATTTTAATCTGGCCGGCACGGCAATGGTTGTTGTCGATGATACGCCGGACAAGGAAGTAGAAAAGCTCGAGAAAGAAATCGCGCAGATTCCAGGCGTCGACAAGACGCTCTGGAGAAGCGATATTGCCGATCTTTCCATTCCTAAAGACGCACTCCCGACCCAACTGAGAGATGCGCTGTATGCGGACAACGCGACGATGATCATCGTCACGTTTAAAGAAGCTGCCGCAAGCGATTCTACGATGAACGCGATTGAACAGATCAAGAAGATCTGCAGCGACAACGCGCACGTCGCCGGATTCTCCGCGATTACAGCGGATACTAAAGCGATGATCGACCGAGAGACGCCGATCTACACCGGCATAGCGGTTCTGCTTGTTCTGCTGGTCCTCTCGCTTGGACTGAAGTCATGGATCGCGCCGCTGATCTTCATTGTCGGCATGATTTATCCAATTGCCTATAACATGGGTACCAATATTTTCCTGGGAGAGATTTCCTACGTAACCAAAGCACTGAGCATGATTCTTCTGCTTGCGGTTTCCATGGACTATTCCATCTTCCTGCTGCACCGCTATCAGGAAGAGAAAAACCAGGGCGATTCCAAGGAAGACGCGATGGCCCGCGCTATTCACGCGACATGGACATCCATTACAAGTTCGTCCATTACGACAATCGCCGGCTTCCTGGCTCTGCTCGTCATGCAGCTGACCCTTGGACGGGATATCGGCATTGTCATGGCGAAAGGTGTTCTGTTCGCCGTTCTGTGTACCATTCTGATTCTGCCGGCTCTGCTGATGTTCTTCGACCCATGGATCGAAAAATGGACGCACCCGGTTCTGATTCGTCCGTTCCCGAAATTTGCGGACTGGGTCGTACGGAATCATAAAGCCATTCTGGTTGTCTTTGCCCTCCTGTTCCTGCCAGCCGTTTACTGCAACGCACATACCGCACAGTATTACGACCTGGCTGCATCGCTTCCGGACGAGCTGCCAAGCGTGCAGGGAACCAATGAACTGAAAGACAAATTCGACATGACAACTTCGCACTTCATCATGGTCGATGATTCTCTGTCTGCCTCGAAAACCGAGCAGATGATTGATGAAATGGAAAACCTCGATGGCATCACAAGTGTCATCGCTTACGAAAAATTTGTCGGACCGATGATTCCGGCTGAACTCGAACCGAAAGCCATCTCCGATATTCTTGAGGCCGGCGAACGCAAGCTGATTCTGGTCAATACGTCCTACCGTTCCGCTACAGACGAGCTGAACAATCAGATCGATGATCTGTATGCGATTGCTTCCAAATACGATCCGGATGTCCTGATTGCCGGTGAAGGCAACATGACCAAGGATCTGATCAAAGTTACCGACATCGACTTCAAGATGGTCAACCTCGTTTCCATCCTGGCCATCCTCATTATTATTGCGATTACCTTTAAATCGTTCTCGCTGCCTCTGCTTCTGGTTCTGTGCATCGAGTTCGCCATCTTCGTCAATATGGGCATTCCATATCTGACCCATACCGCTCTGCCGTTTATTGCCGGCATCGTCATCGGTACCATCCAGCTTGGTGCCTGCATCGACTACGCAATTCTGATGACATCCCGGTTCAAGGAAGAACTTTCCAAAGGCAGGAACGCTACAGAAGCTATCCGCATTGCGATTACGCAGACCATGCCTTCGATTATGACCAGCGGTCTTTCCTTCTTTGCCGCATGCTCGGGCGTCAGCCTGATCGCAAAGATGGACCTGATCAAATCTCTGTGCACCCTGCTTGGCCGCGGCGCTCTGATCAGTGTCATCGTCATTCTGACCGTTCTTCCAAGCCTGCTTCTCTTCTGCAATAAATTCATTGCAAAAACCACAAAAGGCTGGCCGCGTGTTCTGGATCCCAAAAATACTAAAAAAGCAGATGCTTCTGCTGCTCCTGAAATCGAGAAAGCAGACATTGTCTCTGCTCCTGCAGATGTAAATGCAGCTGCTGTTTCGAGAGTATCTGCAGAATCCAGCATGCAAAGAGCGTTCAGCCATCTGATTCACCCCTTCGCAAAAATGTCTTCTTTTAAGACTGCAGAAGGCCGCTGCTGAAGACAGCCCGTTTTAGAAACCAACAGCGGACTTTGAACAGCTCATTTTATGGAGCGTCTATTCTGACGCTCCGGCTGTTCGGCCGCTTAACCCCCATAGACCCGCCCCGCAGGCTGCGGGCGTGTGAAAGGAAAACTCGCGTATGAAAAAATCCATTCAGATTCTTGGCGCGTCTTTATTAAGCAGCGCCATGGCACTCAGCGCTATCGATGCTGCAGTGTTCGCTAAAGAAGATTCATCCGCTTCGTCTGATTCTTCCGAAAAGATCAGCGAAGAAACAAAAGATACAAAATCCAATGATCTGAAAAAATCAGAAACCGTTTATACCATCCTCAATGAAGACGGAAGCATCAGCCGTACAATCGTCAGCTCCTGGCTGCACGATGCCAAAAGTCTTGGCAAAGTTAAAGAAACGCTGGATCTCAGCGACGTACAGGATGTCAAAGGCGATATAAAACCGGAAGTCAGCGGCGATGTATATACGTGGAACACTGACGATACCGATCTTTACTACCAGGGCGAAAGCACAAAGAAACTGCCGATTCAGGTATCCGTTTCTTATAAGCTCGATGGCAAAGAGATCAGCGTAAAAGATCTCAAAGGCAAGAGCGGTCATCTTGAAATGACAGTCACCTTTGACAACACTCTGGAAAAGACCGTTGATCTTGACGGCAAAAAAGTCAGAATCCATCCTCTGTTCCTGGCCGGCGGTCTGCTTGATCTCGACCATGCCGTATTCTCCAATATCGAATGCGAACAGGGCAAAACGATCAATGACGGCAACCGTGAATTCCTGCTCTTTGCTTCCATGCCAGGTCTGAAAGACACCATGGACAGCGCAAATCTGCCTGAACTGACCGATCGTCTTGATGCAACAGATGATGTTGTCATCAAAGCTGATGTCAAAGACTTCAGCGTTCCACAGATGTACCTTGGCGCTACCAATGAAATCTCGCTCGAAGAACTGAGCGATGTCGATGAGCTTTCCCAGCTTGCCGACCAGCTTGCTCCTCTGTTTGACGGCGCAAGCCAGCTCGAAGACGGAGCCGGCCAGCTCGCTGATGGAACCGGAAAACTCGTTGACGGTTCACATTCTCTGACCGCCGGTCTGCATAAGCTTAAAGACGGATCGGCTGCACTGTTTGATGGTACCGACCAGCTTCGCGCAGGTGTTGGCGAAGCACAGAGCGGAACCTCAAAACTGAAAGACGGTGCCGGCGATCTGGATAACGGTCTTGCAAAACTTGAAGACGGATCCTCCCGCCTGGTTGATGGAACGGCTCAGCTTGAATCCGGCAGCGCTTCTGCAAAAGAAGGCATGGACAAGCTAAAAGACGGTTCAGATCAGCTTGCCAGCGGTACAGAAAGTCTGGAAAGCGGCTCTGCAAAACTGAGCAGCGGAACAGCACAGCTCAAAGAAAAAACGGATTCACTGACTGGTCCGAACGGTCAGCTGACCACAATGGCCAACGCATTCCTCACACTCAATAACGGTGCTAAGAGCCTGAGCGAGGGAATTCAGTCCTATGAATCTGCAGCTGTAGACAACACAGCGAAGATCGCCCAGGGCGCAAACGGCTTCAAGACAAAATTTGATGCCGGTGCTGCAAAAGTCAAAGACGGTGCGACCGCTGTAAAAGGCGGATCCTCCCAGATCAGCGGCGGACTTGAGTCACTTAACAAACAGCTTGACGGCATGGATATGAGCAAACTGAACACACTGTCCGGTCAGCTTAAGGCAGCCGCAAGTACGCTCAGCAGCCAGAAGCAGACTCTGGATAAAGATCTGCAGACACTGGCTTCTCTTAAAAGCAGTCTTGGCACAGCCGGTGCAGGCCTTGCCTCCGCTTCTGCAAGCCTGAAAGAAGGCGCACAGGGAATCGGTCAGGAAGCCGCTGCAGCCCAGGCACAGATCACAGCCGCAAATCAGCAGATTGCCGATCGTAATAAACAGCTGCAGGCCGCATCTCAGGCAAAAGCATCTGCTTCTTCTGCAATCGCTTCTGCTAAAACTGCAGCTTCCAGCGCCGCAAGCACAGCAGCTGCAGATGCTTCCCAGGTTGAAGCAGCGCGTCAGGCAATCGCCGCTGCAGCTGCATCGACAACCGATGCCAATACAAAAGCCGCTCTGCAGGCAATCGTTCTGCCGGATCTGACAGCTCTCAGCTCCGCAGTTGCTTCCAGCTCAACCGCAATGGACAATGCATCAGCTGCAGTTAACGGCCTGCCGGATTCGCTTGCGCAGATTCAGGTCACCGTACCGTCCATCTCGCAGGCAAACCTTACCAAAGTATCCGGTGCGCTCAGCACACTCTCTTCTCTGAATACTTCAATTGACAGTGCAACTTCCGCTCTGACTTCCCTTGGAAGCGACCTCGATCATGCAATCGGTGCTCTGCAGACACTCAGCCAGAGCCTCGATCAGGCAGGCAGCAGCACAGATGCAGCAGACCTGTCCAAACAGGTAGCTGCTCTGAAAACAGCAGTTTCCAAACTGGATGCCGGCGCAAAAACACTTGATTCCGGTGTAGACAGCCTGCAGACCGGTCTTGGTGAACTGACCAGCTCGACTTCTGCCGGCATTGCCTCCATTGCAGAAAACGCACAGAAACTCAGCGATACCCTTTCTTCCAGCAACGATCAGCTCAATGCAGGCGCTAAACGTCTGACAGACGGAACCCAGCAGCTCGCTGACAGCCGTCAGACACTGCTTGATGCATCCAGCCAGCTGTCTGATGCCATCCGTTCTCTCGATGATGGTGCAAGCCAGCTGTCCAGCGGTGCTTCCCAGGTCAATGCAGGAGCTAAGGCTCTGCAGTCCGGTCAGATTGAAATGATCAATGGCGTAACAGTTATCTCCAAAGGAGCAGCAGATGTTCATAAAGGCATGCAGGATCTTGATGCAGGCATCAAGACTGCGAAAGCCGGTTCAGCTCAGCTGTATACAGGAAGCACGGCTCTGAATGCCGGAGCCGCTAAACTGGTTCTTGGATCGAATGATCTGTATACAGGCGCAGCACAGCTGAAAGACGGTACAGCTCAAGCAGATGACGGTGCTGTTCAGCTCGAAGATGGAGCCGTTCAGCTTGATTCCGGTGCAGCGCAGCTCAAAGATGGTGCAAGCCGCCTGAATGAAGAAGGCATGAGCCGTCTGAAAGAAGTCCTCAACTGGGGTGAAAACGAAATTCATCTCTTTGAAAAACTGTGCAGAGAAACAGCAGACTTCAACAAAGAAAACTCCAGCTATTCCGGTGCTCCAGAAGGCGCACAGACCAAAACCCGCTACATCTTCAAGATGGAAACGGAAGAGGAATAGAAACAGTTTTCCTCTCTTCAAATCAAATACAGAAAACAGCTCAGCCGGTCTGAAAAAAATCAGACCGGCTTTTTTGTGCAGTAAAGAAATACCTGTCAATCCGGCAGGCAAAATACAGCAAGCCAGGTATAGAAGAAACAGAGATGGCAGAGAATGAAACCGCCTTCAGAATGAGCAGCTGAATGAAAAAAATATGTCAACGAAAAGTGAACATCTCCTGCCGGTTATTTAATGGTAATTTAACCTTATTTAAAGGAGATATTAAAAATGCTGCCTTTTGGCTGTGAAATTCTGTTTCGAAAATGTCTAAGATACGTGAACAGAATTTAATTTGTTAATCTTCGACGAAAACACACATTTTGCAACAATCTTTTTTCTCGCCCTTTACCTAAAGAACGATTGTAATTTCACACAAAGCGTATTGTTTAGAAAATATTAAGGAATTATTCCGGTCGTTTTGCTTCCATTTTTCAAAGTTGGTAATCTCTTTTCTGCGAGTAAGGAGGACCAATGATGAATCTGAAAATCACGAAGTCCGCAATGGCAGTTGCGGTAGCCCTCATGATTGCGGCTGGCAGTCCGGTCAGCACGGTTCTTGCACGCGAAAGCAGCGTGAATGCACAGACAAAAATCTCTGCGATTGAACCGAATACGAATTTCATTCACGGAATCGACCGGAACCAGGCCACCCTGAAAAACGAAAATGGACAGACCGCCTATAAAAAGACAGGCGAAAATACGATCAATGGAAAGACCGTCTACTTTGACCAGTTCGGCGCTCCGGCTTCCGGCGTGCTTGAAACAAAAGACGGCAGCTACCGTTTTGATGAATCCGGTCAGCGCATGACTGGCTTTGTCAAAGAAGAAAACGGAACGGCCTGGTATGACGAACAGACCGGCCTGCGCGCAGACAGCGAGCAGAAAATTGAAAAAGACGGCAAGACCTACATCCTTGACGAGAATGGTCTCGTACAGGGCGCTGGATGGGTCACCTTTGAAGGTCAGGAATACTGCCTCGATAGAAACGGTGCAGTCATTCAGAACCGCATGGAAACCGTCGATGGAACGATGTACAGCTTCGATGCGCAGGGACAGAAGGAAGTCAGCGTAAAGAAGAACAACTACATCTTCGATGAAAACGGAAAAGGCAAAGAAGACCTGAGCGGCTACGATAAAATCGCAGCTGCTGCCAAAGCCCAGGTAGGCGTAGCACAGGACTGCACGATGCTTGTTACCAATTCGCTTAAAGCAGTCGGAATCGATTTCCATGGCGCACCGGAGAGCTATCTCTCTCTTGGCCCCATGACAGACAATCCGGTTCCCGGTGACATTGTTGTCTATTCCGGTCACGTTGCCATCTACATCGGCAACGGACAGGCTGTTCACGGCGGATGGAACGGATGGACTACAGAGATCTTCTCCGTTAACTGCGCATCGCCGCTGATCGGCTATGTGCACCCCACTCTGCCTAAGGCATAATCGAAAATACACAGTAAATCTTCATGAAAACGGCCAGTCAGAACTGGCCGTTTTATCGTTAAGAAAATGTAAACGCTATATTCAGATAGCATAAAGCCTGAAAGCGCTACAATTAATAAATTATAAAGATGTCGGGTGTTTCTGCATGACAAAGCCCATGCGGAGATGTAGTATACAGCCATGGAAATCAGCAGCAGATTTCCTGAATACAATTTCCTTTCTTTTTTCTCTTTTGAAAAGTCCGGCTCTCGCCCTCTTTTTTTCTGCCTGAAAAACGGAATCGAGCTTACCGGATGATTCCAGGTCAAAGCGTCCCAGTCTGGTCAGAAAGTGTGAATCCAGATGGCTGTCTTTCCTGCGGGAGCAGATCGGAATATTGATCAGAATATTCAAAGGAACAGATGATATTCCTGTATAAACAGAGAAAGAATATGGTAAATCGCTTTTGCGTATCGATGTGCTTTTCGACAGAAATGCAATATTTTCCGGTGTCCGTTTAGCCGCCTGCAGACAAAAAAACGGATGCCTGATCACGGGCAAACCAGCAGCCAGGAAAAAGAATGCGACACAGTAAGACCAGCTTAAAATTGATGAAGATTCAGAGCGGGATTTTCTGAAAAGAAGCGAACTGGCAGGGGCTGCTGATCCAGTCATAACGCAAGTAAACAGATCCTTCTCTGCATGGAAAAACCGGAAACGCTTCCAGTGCTTCCGGCGCTTCCGGTATAAAAATCGAATCAAGAACGTATGAAGAAATGTCATATAGGAATAAAGGAAAGATAAAGAAATATGAGCGTTATAACGCCGCTCTGCGCTGAAACTGCTATTCTATAGCCAAGGAAATCAAGCAGCAGATTTCCCCAAAATTCATAATCATTTTTTCCTTTCTTTTTTCTCTTAATTTTCTCTTATCTCTTTGGCAGATGCGGACTCGCCCTCTGCACTGCCCACTGTGTTCCTGAATCTGAAGTGCCCGGGGATTGCCCGTCCCCGTTCAGATCAGAGAACCGCTATCATTCTGGATCCGGTCCGCCAGCCGGATCCTTTTTTATGTCTCCCAGAGCGGCAGGAGGAGAAAAGAATGAACCGGGAAGAAGGGAAGTTACGCCTGCAAGGCTGGATCCGGATGCTGCAGATTGGAAAAGAAGACGGGTTAATACCAGAGGCAGACATCAAAATCAGAGGATAGACTGCCTGACCAAAATTCGCTTTGCAAGCACCTGAACAGCAGATTGAAGACAGACTTCAGCACCGGTTCCTGCTCAGATACAGGACCCAGAGTAATTTGCAAGCCGGACGCTCATTTCTGCACGGAGCCGGATCGTCTGCCTGAGAGCGCATTCATGTGAATGCCCGATGGGTATCGAAGGGTTATGAAAAAAAGCAGGCAACTGAAGCGGGATTTTTTTAAAGACGTATATTATGGAATCAAGGAAATCAAGCAGCGGATTTCCTGATATACATAATAATTTTTCATAATTTTTCCTTTTATCTCTTACTTTCTATTTCTCTCTAATTATCCAATACAGAAAAGCCCGGAATCGCCCTCCGGGCTTTTCTGTGCCCTGTAAAGAACGGATCGTCCCGTTCTTTAAGTTATTTTTTAAATTCGTTTAACGTTTGTTTGAGGGAACAATGCGATTCTGTATGTGCCAGATGAAATGGTCTGGCATCATACTTCCTTTCTCATATTTCACAATAATTTTTCATTTCTTTTTCTTTTCTGAAAAGCCGGTCAGCCCGCCGGCTTTTTCTTATGTCTGAGTACTGAAATCTTTATTCTGACTTTATACAGAGATAAAGAAAAAGGCGGGCATTCACTTATTTGACAAATGGAAAGATTGGTATATTGAAAGCGGAAAGAGACCCAGATAACCAGTGCAGCGGCTGGTTGAACCTTTCCATTATTTCCTCTTTTAAATCTCTTATATTTTTGAAGAAGAAGAGTTGTGGCGGCTCTTCTTTTTCATTTTGCGCTTTTTTGTTACTCTTGGAACATGACGAAGAAATCTCCCCCGGCTTCTTCACAGCGGGATCGAAAGAAAAAAAGAAAAGTCAGACTGACGCAGAAAGCGTGGATTCTGATTGCGGCCTGCTCGGCTGCTCTTTGTGTACTGCTTGCCTGGCTTCTTAAGCCCAGACCCTCCATGACAGAGAAAATGTCGCTGACAACGCTCGATTCTCTGACGATTGCGGACTTGCATAAAATGCCTCAGTCATCGTATGAAGAGAAGACGCAGGTCAAAGACTTCTCATTCTACGGCGATTCGCTTGTACTCTATGACCGCCCGTATGAACCGTTAGAAAGCGACGGCTATTTTGGTCGGAATATCATGCTTAAAAACATTGCGACCGGCGAAGAGCTGACCTGGACGTTCAGCGGCGGAGCCGATACCGGACTCAGCCTGCAGGATGTACCGGTCGGTGTCTATGAGATCTATCTGGCGGACGGCTATGCATTCAAACGTGCCTATATGGATGAGTTTTACCGGTCGGAACCCTATTACACGATTCGCAATGACAAGAAGGTCAACTCCATCGAACTGTCCGCAAACAATGTCTTCCTCGACAAGTTCGGCATTGAATCCGATGAAAACTATCTGTATCTGACCGTTACGGAAAGCCTGCCGATCGCACGCGTAAGCGATGTCGTGATCGACCCGTCGGGCTATTTGCTCGATTCAAACGGTACGGCGCAGGAATGGTACAGCGCAGACGGTTTTGATGAGGCAGAGCAGAGCGAAAGACTCGCACATCTGGTCGCCAGCTATCTGGAGGGTGCCGGTCTGAAGGTGACGTTCTCCAGAATCGATCAGACCTGGTCAGGCTATGCGGGCGTTGGAAGCCGTACTGAAACGGCCTATGACAGTCAGGCTAAGATCTTCCTGAATCTGACAATGTCGGATTCCCAGGCATCCAGACCATTCTTCATCTCCAGTCCATTTACCAACGGCCGACTTGGAAATGCGATCTCAAGTGCTCTGACACAGAATGGCATCGAACTGTACACTCCGGTTTCCGTAACACAGCTCAATGCCGGAAACAGTTATGACCAGCTTGCAGTTAAGGAAGATGGCAGCCTGCTTCCGTTTTCTCTGCAGCCAGCCCTGCGTGAAACAGGCGGCTATGTGACCAGCGCCGGTCAGTATTCCGGCTGGGGTGCCAATTCCGCTTATTCAAAAGCACGCGGCATGAATGCGCTGATTTTCTGCTATGCATCCGGTCAGAATCCCGAGTCGATCGAATACTTTAAAGAGCACGAAGAGACGATCGCGCGCTCGATTGCGCAGGGAATCCTGAATCTGAATTCGGTGGAAATCACCCTGAGCGAAAGCATGAAAGTGCCTGTCGACAATTCGCCGGCTGAAAACAGCGAACAGATGCCTTCCGTCGATGAGAGTGCCCAGCATTATATTGTCGATGATGAGGGTTCGCTGGAAATCGATCCATCTTCGGAATCTGTCTATGAAGAGCCGGTTGGACTTGATTAAATCTGCACTTCATACGGTTTTTTCCGTTTTCACAAGCGTCAGGAATCTGATACATTACAATACAGTCCGGAATATTCATTCCGGACTGTATTTGCGTTTTCTGCGGCATTTATCGGATCGTTCAGTGGACGAAACCGGAGAATGAAGGAGCAGAAACAGAAAAAAAAGAGTACGTATGAAGATCCAGAAAGGATCGTTCAGAGCGTACGGAAAGGACTCAGACGATGAAACTGCAGGTTTCCAATCTCTATAAATCATTCGGAGCGCAGGATGTGCTTGCGGGCGCCAGTCTGCAGGTCCGCGGTACCGAAAAAATCGGCCTGGTCGGCCGCAACGGCTGCGGAAAGACCACGCTGCTCAATATTATTTCCGGAAAAGAAGATGCCGACCGGGGCGAGAGAATTGTACCGAATGCGGTCCGGATCGGATCACTGTCGCAGACCGCATTTGATGACAAGTCGCAGACAGTTCTGCAGGCACTTGAGCAGGTATTTGAGCCGTTGCGCGTTCTTGAAAAGGAACTTGAAGCGCAGGCAAAAGTGCTTGAAACAGACAGCAGCGAAAAGCAGCTGGAAAAATACGACCGGCTGCAGACCCGCTTTGATGCCCTCGGCGGCTATGACTACGAACATGAACTGCGCAGCGTGTTCTATCATTTCGGCTTTCAGGAAAGCGATCTGGACAAAAAGCTCTCCGAGTTTTCTTCCGGTCAGCAGACCCGCATTGCGCTTGTAAAGCTGCTGCTGGAAAAGCCGGATGTACTGCTGCTCGACGAGCCGACCAACCATCTTGACCTGGATTCGATCGAATGGCTGGAAAGCTACATTTCGCGCTATCCAAGCGCTGTAATTCTTGTCAGCCATGACCGTATGTTCCTGGATCATGTCTGCGATGAAATTGTTGAAATCGACCGCGGAAAGACGATGCGCTTTCCGGGTAACTATTCCCGCTATGTCAAAGCAAAGGAAGAATGGATCGCCAAGAACCATGATGCCTATGTCCGACAGCAGGAAGAGATTCACCGCATGGAAGCGCTGATTGAAAAATTCCGCTACAAGAAAAGCAAAGCCGCTTTCGCCCAGTCAAAAATCAAATATCTCGATCGTATGGACCGGCTTGAAGATGCAAAAGAAGATAAGACACGGATCAAAGCGTCGTTTTCAAGCGAGCGTAAAGGCGGAAACCGTGTTCTTGAAGTCGATGGCCTGTCCTTTGGCTACGATCATCCGCTTTCTACAGTCGGCTTTGAAATGTTCCGCCAGAACCGAATCGGCATTGTCGGTCCAAACGGCATCGGCAAATCAACGCTGCTCAGAACCCTGATTGGCAAGCTTCCTCCATTAGGAGGCGAATACAGCTTTGGTCATCAGATCGATATTGGCTATTTTGACCAGGAAACCGCCGCGACGCGCTCAGACAAAACGGTCATCGATACACTCTGGGATGACCATCCAGATGCCAACCAGACGCAGATCCGCTCTGTACTTGCTGCTTTCCTCTTTACCGGAGAAGAAGTCTTCAAAGAAGTCAATGATCTCTCCGGCGGTGAAAAAGTCTGTCTTTCGCTTGCCCGTCTGATGATGAATCATGACAACCTTCTGATTCTTGACGAACCGACCAACCATCTGGATATTCCAGCCAAAGAGGCGCTTGAAAAAGCGCTTGAGGATTATGACGGAACGCTTCTGTTTGTTTCGCATGACCGTATGTTCCTGTCCAAAATGGCGGGAAAGATTCTGGAAATCGGACCGGAGTCTCATCTGTATGATCTTGACTACAATGAGTATGCTCAGCGCCGCAAAGAAGGAACGCTTTCTGCCTCGAATGAAACGCCATCAGCGAAAAAGAAAGCTGCCGCTCCTGCGCCGGAAAAAACAGCCGCTCAGCTGCGTCAGGAGAAAAATACGCTCCAGAACCGTGTAAACCGTCTCGAGGAACTGCTTGCCAAAGCGGAAGAAGACCTGGAAGCTCTGCGGGAACTGCGCTATGAACCGGAGTACTACCAGGACTACCGGAAGATGGAAGAGCTCGATGGGCGTATTGATGAGCAGCACAATACGATTGCCAGTCTGACCAAAGAGTGGGAAGAGAAAATGACGGCTCTTGAAGAAATGGCATAGGCTGCTTTCTTAAAGAATGAAATGAAGTGAAACGAAAAGCCGCGTGATTTGCAGATCAGAACGTTCTGCAGTTCACGCGGTTTATTTCGTTGGGTCTGTTGATCTTCAGGCTGTCGGATCAGAATTAGGAAATCCAGCCGCCGTCGACAACGAGGATGTCGCCCAAGATATAGGATGACTGATCGCTGGCAAGGAACAGAGCTGTGTTAGCGATATCTTCAGCCGATCCAGGTGCAGGGGACATGGCAAGCATTTTCTGAACTTTGCCATAGCCTTCCATGTTTGGCATGCCCATCGAGGCGGAAATTTCCGTGTTGATTCCGCCTGGAGCGATACCGTTGCAGCGGATGCCGTCAGACCAGTACATGAAGGATGTATTTTTGGTCATCGAAATGAGCGCTGCTTTCGATGCGCAGTAGATCGCACCTGCGACGTTGCGCATACCGCCTACGGAAGCGACGTTAATGATGGAGCCCTTGGTTCCGCTGGCTTTGAATGTCTGAACGGCTTTACGCATAGCGCACATCGGACCGAAGACATTGACTTTCATGACGTGATCGAATTTTTCGTCTATTGCATCGGCGACACCAGCCATGTCATCCATGACGCCGGCGTTGTTGACGAGAATATCAAATCCGCCGAAGACTTCGATGCAGTGATCGATCATCGCATTGTTTGTTTCTGCAGACGAAATGTCGCCTGCAAAGAGTTCAACTTTGCCTGGAGCATCGGCAAGAGAAGCTTTCAGTTCTTCAGGACGTTCTTTACGGCGGGCAACGGCAACCACGTTTGCACCTTCTCTGGCAAAGCGTTCAACGATCGCATGACCCATACCGCTCGATGCGCCGGTAACAACCGCGCATTTTCCTACAAGCTGCATAATTTTTCTCCATTTCTCCCGTTTTCTTCGTCCGCTGAATGCAAAATGGGGTTCAGCAGTTTTCGAGAGTCACTGTACCTGATTGTAACTGTTCCCGGATCGATAAAAAAAGACTTGAAACGAAAACGGTTTCAGGCGTTGGACGCTTTCGCGGCACCGTTTTGAAAACAGGAAAGAAAAAACACCTCAAAAGAGGAGGGATAAGCACAAAAGCGGCCTGCAGCCTGACTGGCCGCAAACCGCTGATTCGTTGATTCATTGATTCGTTTATTGAGGTGAAAATAACGCTTCAGAGTATTCCCGATTCACCTGCAGATGTGTTTTCCATGGGCTCAGGAGTGCCCCGGCTGGCTTTTGTCAAACTCGCGTACGATGCGCAGTTCGCTTAAATCGTACGGGGTTGTCTGGTAGACGATGTAGTTGATCCAGTTGGCAAAAAACAGGTTGCCAGAAGAGCGCCAGCGAACAAGAGGTGCCTTGGAAGGGTCGTCGTCTGGATAGTAGTTATCCGGCACATGAATCGGAACGCCGGCTTTTACATCGCGCAGATACTCGTTTTCGAGCGTTCTGGGATCGTATTCGGAATGACCGGTGACAAAAATCTGCCGGCCGCCTTCGGTGGAAATGCAGTAAACGCCGGCGACTGGAGAAGAGGCGAGGATTTTCAGTTCCGGTCTGGCTTCAATCTGATCGCGGGGCAGGCCGATTCCGCGGGAATGGGGAACCATGAAGATATCGTCAAAACCGCGAAACAGAATAGAAGACTTGCGTTCTACCTGGTGTTCAAAGACGCCAAACAGCTTTTCCGGAAGCTTTACATTGCCGATGCCGTAATGGTGATAGAGACCCGCAAATGCGCCCCAGCAGATGTGGAGCGTGGAATAGACGTGAGTCAGCGACCAGTCCATGATTTCGCAGAGCTCTTCCCAGTAGTCGACATCCTCATAGGCAAGATGCTCAAGGGGAGCGCCGGTGATCACAAATCCGTCATAGCAGCGGTCTTTGATCTGATCAAAGGTCTTGTAGAAATGCTTCATATGCGAAGACGAGATATGTGAGGACTGGTAGGACGAGGTCTGCAGCAGATCCAGTTCGATTTGCAGAGGTGTATTGCCCAGAACACGGGCAAGCTGCGTCTCTGTTTCGATTTTGGTCGGCATCAGGTTGAGCAGGAGGATATGCAATGGACGGATATCCTGGGAGAGAGCCCGTTTCTCTGTCATGACGAAGATGTTTTCCTCCATCAGCGTTCGGGTTGCCGGGAGCTGCTCGGGGATTTTTATCGGCACAGTCAAACTTCCTTTCCTGTTCAGCGGCAGAATTGCCGGTCTTTCTGTGTTGTTATCAGTAAATATGAGTCCGTTGATCCTGGAGTATTCTGCAGACTGACCGGAGCGCGTAAATACACGTATCCGGTTTGAAGAATGAAAGAGAACATCAAGAATAATCAGCATGAACAAGCAGAGTGCAGAACCGCTCAGACCAGATCGAAAAAATAAAGCTTATGCGTTCAGAGCGTCCAGTGCCTGGGCGACATCGGCAATCAGATCTTCCGGATCTTCAATACCGCAGGAGAAGCGGATGAGATCGTTATAGACGCCTGCAGCTTCAAGCTCAGCATCTGAAAGCTGACGGTGGGTGGTGCTCGCCGGATGGAGAACGCAGCTGCGTGCATCCGCAACATGCGTTTCGATCGCTGCGATTTTCAGGTTCTCCATGAATTTCTGTGCAGCTGCTCTTCCGCCTTTCAGACGGAAAGAAACAACGCCGCATCCGCCGTCTGGCAGATACTTTTCAGCCAGCGCACGGTAGCGGGAAGAAGGCAGACCAGCGTATTCGACGCTGGCTACAGCCGGATGCTTTTCAAGGAACTCAGCAAGAGCCTGACCGTTCTCGGCATGGCGTTTCATGCGCAGGTGCAGGCTTTCCAGGCCCATGTTGAGATAGAAGGCATTCTGCGGTGACTGAATCGATCCGAAGTCGCGCATCAGCTGAGCGGTTGCTTTGGTAATGTAGGCACCTTCAAGACCGAAGCGCTCGGTATAAGTGATGCCATGGTAGGAATCATCCGGTGTTGTCAGACCCGGATATTTATCCGCGTATTTGTTCCAGTCAAAATGGCCGGAATCGACAATTGCACCGCCGACGCTGACGCCATGGCCATCCATATATTTTGTTGTGGAATGGGTGACGATATCTGCGCCCCATTCAAATGGACGGCAGTGAATCGGTGTCGGGAATGTATTGTCCACAATCAGCGGAACGCCGTGGTCATGCGCTGCTTTCGCAAATTTTTCGATATCCAGAACGTTCAGAGCCGGATTGGCAATCGTTTCGCCGAATACAGCTTTGGTGTTAGGACGGAACGATGCACTGATCTCTTCAAGAGAGGCGTCCGGATCGACAAACGTGAAGCTGATACCCATTCTTTTCATCGTGACATTGAACAGGTTGTAAGTGCCGCCATAAATGGAAGAAGCCGAAACGACATGGTCGCCGGCACCGGCGATATTGAAGATCGCAAAGAAGTTGGCTGCCTGTCCGGAACTTGTCAGCATTGCGGCTGTACCGCCCTCAAGTTCCGCAATTTTTGCAGCGACCGAATCGTTGGTCGGATTCTGCAGACGGGTATAAAAGTAACCGGATGCTTCGAGATCGAATAAAGCGCCCATATCGTCTCCGGTGGCATATTTAAATGTAGTAGACTGAACCACAGGAATCTGTCTTGGTTCGCCGTTTCCCGGGCGGTAGCCGCCCTGTACGGCGATTGTTCCTATGCCTTGTTTATCGCTCATGATTCTTCCTTCTTTCTGCCTGGATCCATATTGATTTTTCCTTGTCCCAGGCTGTTTTCCTATTTCGATCCGCTTTATTCTTCTGTGCCTGCAGTGAATTTCAGGCGGTGAAGCGGATACAGTGCGATTATTATAGAAAGATTTCATGTGTTTTCAAAACCTCCGGAAAATTTTCAAAGCAATGAAGATTGAAACCGTACGCTTTTCTGACGATCATGCAGAAGACATCCGGATCCAGGGCAGATGGACGCAGAAAACCAGTCTGAAGGGATGATCAGACTGGAAAGAGGGAGGATACGCTTATGAAATTTCAACCGCTTCTGCAACCGCTTCTTGATCAGGCAGGCTTTGATTGCGATAAGTATGCACTGGATGAAGAACGCGAAAATGTGATCTGTCTTGAACAGACAGAAGCCGGCTATGAAGTCTGCAGACAGACTGGTGACGGGTTTCTGATGCTGCGAACCTTCTCCGATCCGCTGCGTGCTGTCCGGGTCTTTCTGCGCGAGCTGAACCGGGAGGAACCGGATGAAGAGCTGCGCAAACAGATCCTACTCGATTTTGAACAGGTTCTTCTTCAAAGTCAGGATGCTCCGAAAGAATGAAGCAGAAGACAGAGAAAAGCACTCTGCAGCCAGAAGATCAGAATGGCTCTGTCGCCAGTAATACTGGTATCCAGGAGCAGACTGATCCGCATACAGCCGTACCAGATGAGAAAAGCAGTGAGCAGGAAACGGACTCTGCATCAGCTGCGGACTGGCGGCTCCACTATGTCTATATTCTTGTCTGTCGTGACGGCAGCTATTACACCGGCTATACCACCGATCTTTCTGCCAGACTGAAAGCCCACCAGAGACAGAAAGGTGCCCGCTATACAAAAAGCAGGTGCCCGGTCTGGATGGTGTATCACGAAGCTTATCTGGACAAGCACAGTGCGATGAGCCGGGAGTATGCGATCAAGCAGCTGACCCGAACACAGAAAGAAGAGCTCATCCTGCATGGATCAGCAATCCCTGTTGGAATACAGAAGGCGTTTGCGAGCCAAGCCGGCCTGGAAAAAGCCGGAGCGCCCGAAAAGGCCTCGAAGAAGGCAAAGACTAAGGCGAAAACCGCAGGCAAACAGAAAAGATTCTAAAGTAACAGACAGTCAGAAATCAGAAGAATCAGAGGTGTGCCAGAGATTGACCACAGAGATACAGGAAAGAAAGACGATTATGTTTCGAGAGATGCGAAGAAAGAAACAGCAGCTGAGCTTTGAGGAAACAGAAGAGATTCTTAAACATGCTTCAGCCGGCGTACTTGCCTTAGCCGGCGATGACGGATATCCATATGCTGTACCAGTCAGCTATGTCTACGAGGATGGCAGAATCTATTTTCATGGCACAGGAGCGGGCCATAAGTTTGATGCGATCTGCAGAGAGCCAAAAGCTTCGTTCTGTGTGATTGAAGAGGATGAAGTGATTCCTGAACGTTTTACGACTGCCTATAGCAGCGTGATCGCATTCGGTACGACCCGCATTCTTGAAGATGAACAGGAGATCGCACATGCCGCTGATCTGCTCATGAAGAAGTACAGCCCCAAAGAATCGGCACAGGCCCGCGAGAAAGAACTGAAAGCAGGACTGCAGGGATCGTTGCGCCTGTTTGAACTGAACGTTGAACATATGACCGGCAAGGAAGGCAAAGAACGTAAAGAACGCAGAGCTGGCCGTTCAGAGCAGAGCTGAAGATCGCCGAATGAGCAAAAACCAGAAATTTCAAAAAATTGAATAAAAAAGATGACAGATCGAAAATCTGTAGTATACTTACATTCGTGATCCGGTGATCACCGCTTAAGAAGAAAAATTCAAATCCGAATTGTTGCAAAATGAATCGCAGTTATTTCGAAATAACTGAGTTCAGAAAAAAGTTCAAGAAATTGAAACTTCTACTTGCAATTTAGTCGAAAATGGAATATCTTAAATGAGCGCATTCGCATTGGGGTATAGCCAAGCGGTAAGGCAGCAGACTCTGAATCTGCCATTTCCG
>Strawberry_p1__coassemble_2177_pt1 | contig 19353 bp, 14 predicted proteins | sample Strawberry_p1__metabat2_high_PE_023 | metagenome-assembled genome bin Strawberry_p1
TCCAAGATTTATGAACACACTTCAGCTATTTGTTACTTTTGTCGGGCGCATCATTGAAAACGTTATTTCTCAGGTGTGCCGTGCAGACGGATCGCCGAATTTTTCGATGGCGTTCATGGTTGCCGGTGCGATCGTTAACTGCATTCTCGACCCGCTCTTCATTTTCGTGTTCAATTGGGGCATGTCCGGAGCTGCCTGGGCGACAGTCATCGGTCAGTTTGTTTCGCTGGCAATTGCGCTGTTCTATCTGCCGCACTTTAAGCAGGTGAAGCTGAGTCGTGATGATTTTAAAATCCGCTGGTCTGTTCTTGGCAAATGCTGCGAACTTGGTCTTTCTTCCGCTCTCAATCAGGCAGCTGTTCTTGCAGTTCAGATTACCGTCAACAATCTGTTCAAACACTATGGCGCGCTGTCGATTTACGGCTCCAATATCCCGATTGCCGCAAGCGGCGTTGCCTTCAAGCTCAATGGTCTGTATGTTTCGCTCATGGTTGGCCTTTCCCAGGGCCTGCAGCCGATTGTCGGTTTCAACTATGGCGCCGGCAAGTACGAGCGGGTGAAAAAGTGCATGAAGCTGGCTATGGTGAGCATGGTCATTCTTGGCTGTATGGTAGAAGCCATTTTCCAGCTGTTTCCTGAGCAGCTGCTCAGTCTGTTCGGTGCAGGCGATGACCTGTATATCCGCTTTGGCGTTCTGATGCTGCGTGTCTATTTTGCCTGCATCGGCATTCAGGGCATCGTACAGCTCAGTTCCACCTATTTTGCAGCGATCGGGCAGCCGCCAAAAGGAATCTTTCTGTCTCTGTCCCGTTCGATCATTTACTTCATGCCTCTTGTCTTCCTCTTCTCGAGCCTCTGGGGCATTGATGGACAGATCTGCGCACAGCCAATTGCGGATTTCCTTGCTGTCATTACATCCCTGATCCTTGATACGAAGTCCTTTAAAAAGATGAATGAACTCGAGCGCGTGCATAAATTAGCGCCGGAAACGTTCTGAAATCCGGACATGTAATCTGCTTCTTCATAAAATTGAAAATCGAATCAGTAAACGCCCCTGCCTTTCGGAATGAATCCAAAGGACAGGGGCGTTCGTTTCTGTAAAAATCAGGCAGCTTTGCGGGAGGTCTGAGAAGCGGGCAAAGACTGCGGAGCCTGTGCGGTCTGCGCGGGTGCGGAAGGGTCGGGGGCATCGAGTCTTACAAGAGTCTGGCGAATGCGGTGGCCTTTGATGCGGCGGATCTGGATATTCATCGGGCCGATCTTTGTTTCAAGCTGGGCGCCGTCTTCAGGGATGTAGCCTAAAGAGCCGAGGATGAAGCCGGAGAAGGTTTCAAAATCATCGAGGTGAACATCAAAGCCGAGTGCTTTGGAGACATCGTCGAGATCGGCTTCGCCGTTAATACGCCATACATTTTTGGGCAGCTTTACGATATCGGCCTGCCGCTTTTCTTCTTCGCTCAGTTCGCCGAAGAGTTCTTCAATAATGTCATGCAGAGTGACCAGACCGACAACTCCGCCGTATTCATCCAGGACGATCGCAAAGTAAGTCCGGCGCTGCTTCATCATGTGAAGAAGTTCATCTGCGGTGGTGTTTTCAGCCGCAAACAGCGGCTTGTCGACGGTTTTGTCGAGGATCGTTTTCTTGCCGATGCCGTCCAGCCGGAAATAATCGCGCGTATCGAGAACGCCGATGATGTCATCGCCGCTTTCATCGGTTACCGGATAGAACGTGTGCCGGTTGGCGAGAATGATCTGTTTCCATTTGGACGGATCGTCTTTCATGGACAGGCAGACCATGTCGGAGCGGTGAGTACATATTTCATCAAGCGTTGTCTCATTGAGATCGAGGGCATTTTCAAGAATGTCGCGCTGCTCTTCCATTTCCGGCTGCTTGGTAGCTTCCAGAAGGCGCGTCAGCTCATCGTCACTTTCGAGCTGTTCTTCTGGAATCCAGAAAAAGAGCCGGCTGAGCGGCTTCTGAAACGAAGCCATGGAGTCCAGGGAGAAATGAATGGAAGAAGAAATCTTCAGCCAGACAAGCCCCAGTACAAATTCGAGAGCCAGAACGACCCAGAAGGCCGCATAGCCGATATAAGAGAGCAGGGGGTAAAGCGAAGAAGCCGGGGAGCATAAAAGCCATGCAGCCAGGACTTCAAAGAACAGGGCGCAGAACAGATCCATCTGCCGCCAGCGAAAGTCGGCCTCCGGCTGATCAAACAGGCACAGAAAGAAGACAGCCAGACAGAAGGAGGCAAGCGAGAGAAGACAGTAAACCATACCAGTTCCTTTCGTAAAAAATGATGAAGTGATGAAGTAATGAAAACTGCAAATCATCAGATCTGTGCAGCAGCCGCTATGGAATCTTCATTAAAACAGAACGATGAATAAAGCAGATCCTGCAGGCCTGCAGAGCACTCTGATGGATAACTGATTATACCATCAGCTCCAATACTCACAGCCTGCCCCCTGCCTGCAAAGCCGGGCAGAGCACGAAAAAGGCAGCCGGGGTTCAGGCCGGCTGCCTTAAATGAGCGGATGGGGTTATTCGGCACCTGCAGGAAGCTGTGTGCTTTTAGCTGGCTGATGATAAGGCCTTGCTGCAGGAAGAAATGCATTCTGTGCATCGCGGAAATGGCGCAGGATTGCCTGACGGGTAACGATGCCGATAAAAATATTGCGGTCATCCACAACAGGAACAAAATTCTGGTGAAGGGACGTTTCAAACAGTTCGTCCATGGAGACGTTGATGTTGACAGCCGGCATGAAATCCGGACGGAGCAGATCGCTGACTGTATAGCTGCCAAGCTCGTCTGTCGAGATTGAATTTTTCAGGATATACCACAGAAAATCGCCTTCGCTGACTGTGCCTTTATAGACGCCCGAAGCATCAATGACCGGGACAGCGGTGTAGCCGTGCGAGTTCATCAGAACAAGTGCTTCATCGAGAGGAAGCGAGTCGTAAAGAAACTGCAGATCCTTTTTGTATGTAAGAAAAAAGATAATATTCTGATTCATTTGATCTCCTTAAGCTCTTTCATTGTAGAAAGGCTAATTGGGCAGAATACCGGGCAATTATGGGATTTCTTATCATTCACAGGCGATTTATGTGAAAGATGGAACCGCTTACCAAAAGACCCTGTTTTCGGTGGAAAGAGTCTTCTAGAATGCAGAAAAAGCAGATTCTGCAGACTGCCGGACAGACTGCCGGCTCTGTGCAAAATCTGCAGTTCTTTTTTATGAGGCTTTTGCATTGAACAGCTCTGTGCGCATCAGGTAAGACAGGGGAACGGTGCAGGGCATTCAGAAAAGGGAAACAGAGAGGGAAAGCATGAAATACACCAGACTTTATGCCATTGCAGCTGCGCTCAGTCTGAGCATCAGCCTGCTGCCGCTTCAGGCAAAGCAGACAGCAGAAAATCCGGACGTGCAGATCAGTCCAGTCTCGGATACTCTGGACAGATCGCAGATCAATCCGGATTATCTGGAGTGGCTTGATGATCCAAAGGGCGATCAGCCATCCATCTTCAGCCACTCCTATCTGATGGAAAGCTATGCCAGACTGCTTGGCAGGCAGAAAAGCAGAAGAAGAATTTCTGAAGAACTTCCGGAAACCTACGACATGCGCGATGAAGGAAAAGCGCTTCAGATTGTCGACCAGAATCCGTATGGCATCTGCTGGGCAGTGAGTGCCGTACAGTCTGCTGCTGAATCAATTTCAGATCAGGAAACGGGGCTCGCACTTTCGCCAATGCATCTGGCCTGGTTTACCCGCAGGGGAATTGAAGAAGAAGCCAGTGTACAAAATCCGAACCCGTATGATGCGGGCGGTCTGCAGGTAGAGGCAGCAGCTTCCATGGCTGCCTGGAAAGGCCCCGTCCTGGATGAAAAATTCCCGATCATTGAGGGAAATCCGGAACCGGATGAATCGATGCGATTTGAAGCGGACTACCATCTGCAGGATGCATTCTATCTGCCAGGCGGTATCTACCTGGATACCGATGTTTCCCGCCAGGTGAGTCAGGAAGCCATGAAGCGGATTGTCATGGAGTATGGTCCGGCTGTGATCAGCTACCATGCCTCCAGCCAAGCGGAATACTTCAACGAAGAGACAAGCGCCTGGTATAACGCCAATCCTGAGCTGCAGCTCGATCATGGCGTACAGGTCATCGGATGGGATGACAATTATTCGAAAGAAAACTTCAACGAAGGCGCTCAGCCGGAAAATGACGGCGCCTGGCTGATTCGAAACAGCTGGGGAATGGACTGGGGAGATGGCGGATATTTCTGGCTGTCCTACGAAGATCCGACCATGTCGGAAGGATGCGTCTATATTCTCGAAGAGAAGGACAACTATACAAACAATTATCAGTACGACACCCTGGGCTGGAGCTTTGTAACCGCAACAGGACAGGGCGAAAGTGCCCTTACAGGAAGTACCGCAAATATCTTTACTGTCCAGGATGACGAACAGCTTGAAGCCGTTTCGTTCTATACAACTGAAGCCGGCGCGTCCTATACCATCTCCATCTATACAGATGTAACGGAAGGAGAGCCGACAGGCGGCACGCTGGCTTGCACACCGAGCGGAACTGAGCTGTATCCTGGCTACCACACAATTGAACTGAACAAACCGGTGGCTCTAAAAAACGGCAGCCGTTTCAGCATTGTTGTTGAAACCCGCAATCCGCAGTATCCCGGTCCGATTGCGATTGAACTGTACCCATGCTTCAATCCGGAAACGGATCTGGTTGAAGAACTCGGAACAGGCGGCGAAAGCTATGTCTGCATGCAGGATGAGGGAACATGGCAGGATATCGCCGGATTCATGGAAGGCGAACCGTTCTATGTCACCAACGTATGCATCAAAGGATTTACCAATCCGCTTCCTGAAGACGGAAAGGCGCTCAGTACCGTACGCTTTTCAGAAATGGAAGGTGAAGTGGATGATCATACGCCGCTGACTCTTTCGGCAGAAGGCGGGGAAGCGATTGAATATTCGATCGATGGTTCGGACTTTATCCCCTATACCAGTGCGATTGAACTGCAGTTCGAAAACCCCGAACAGACCCATACCATTGCCGCATATACGGTCGATGAAGAAGGAAACCAGGGCAATACTGTAAGCCGTACCTATTCCAAAGCGCATGCCCTGCTGTATTCCGTTCTGACAAAAGGCAATGGCGACAGCATCTCTCTGGATCTTTCGAGCGATGATCAGGTGATTGATCTGTATTCCACAGAAGAGACGTTCTCGATTCAAGCAATCAGTCCCGATACCGTCACCGTGAATGGAAAAGAGCTCGAACCGCGTGCATGGAGCGAGCCGATTTCCATTGATGAAGGCGAGAGCAGAACAGTCGAAGTGACCGCTTCAGCTCCTGGCAAAGGAAGCGAGACCTGCACGTTTACCGTAAGACGCTCTCCTTTGTGCATCGATTTTGAAAACGAAACACTCTCATTTGATTCCGCGTTTACCGTTTACGATCCGGATGGAAATCCCATGACAAACGGACAGTCCATTACCGATTTCATCAGCCCGGATCATGAAGTTGATCTGAAGGTCGTTCACACGGATGAAGATGGAAAACGAGTAGAAGAAACCTATTCCATTCCGGCAAGACGCCGGCCGCCTGATGTCACGATCGACTATGTGAATGAAATGACGGAACAGATCTTTACCGAACACTATCTTTACGGCTTCAAAGAAGATCTCAGTGATGCAAAACGAACCGTCCGGGGACAGTCGATTGAACTGACGCCTGGAAAAGATCTGTACATGAAGCGCGTTGCAACCGAGCACGATTTCTGTACAGAGATCTTTAAAGTTGAAGTCCCTGATCGTCCTGCTGCTCCAGAGCTTGTGATTGAAGAGCTGACCTCTTCAACCGTAGTCTTTGCGGAGCTGCCTTCTGCTTGCTTTGCGCTTGTGCCAAATGATGAAGAAGGCAATCCGCAGCAGCCATCTGTGGAAGATCTGGTTGATTATGGTCAGTTTGGCGGCCTTGAAGCGGATACGGACTATACAGCCTATGCCTTCATTTCAGCCAGTGCAGATCACTTCCGCTCCGGACTCGCATTCCGCACGGTTCACACGAATCCGGATGTGGATCTGCTCGATGTTGTCTATCGCAAGAGCACGGCTCTCGATGCATCATTCTTCAGCATACAGAACGTCGAAGCGTTCGAAGAAGCTCTCGATCAGGCCGCTGAGATCCTCATAGCCCGTGAACAGTACACCGCCAAAGAGGCAATGGATTGCGCCATCCGGCTCAATGCCAGCCTGCTTGCTCTGCGCCTGGAATCTTCTGCAGAGCTTCTTTCCTGGCTTGAAGACCGAATCTGCCCTTTCGAGTTTTATTGATAAGAATGAACACAGTCTGCGGTTCTGAACAGACGCCATCTTTCAAAAACGGTGTCTGCTCGGGACCGTTTTTGCGTGCCAGTTTCATCCTGAATCGTGAATTTGGCATGACTTATGCAGGAAACACATGAAAAGGACGCACGACAGTTCGGAAAGCAGTCAGAAAGTGGGAAAATAAAAGATGTTGTTATTCTTTATCACGTTCTTTTGTTCCCTCTCAAAAGAGCGGGCTTATGCACAGAAAATGTGAACAGAAGATGACGGTACAGATCAGAAAACAGAATGCAGATCAGAACAGCTGATCTGTTCCATAAGAAAACCGGCGATCAATCATCAAATGCCGGCTGAGAACAAACGGAGGTATGTAATGAAACTTGTAAAACTATTCCAATGGCTGCTGAGTGTTGGACTGGCTCTGACACTCTGCGCCTGCGGCGGCAGCAGTGATTCTTCATCCATCTCTTCTTCTGCAGAGATTTCCTCTTTGCAAAGCGCGGTGACAAGGACTGCATCTTCAGAGGAGTCCATCTCGTTTACGGAGGCAGTTTCTGAAGACGACTCGAGTGTTGCCGAGCCGAACCCCAAGGGAACCGACTTTACGGTCGATGACATCCCTGCCTATACGGGGACACCTTCCGTTGTCATCAATAATAACGTTCCGTTCTTTGAACCGAACGAAGAGACGACGGATGCTTTCCAGCATTATTTCGATCTCGACAATCTGGGCCGGGTCACGCTCGCTTATGCATCGCTTGGTCCGGAACTGCTGCCTGAAGGAGAGCGGGGAGATATTTCTTCCGTTCACCCGACCGGCTTTGAAAACGAAAGCTACCCATGGATCGACGGCGGCGGAGGCATGGTCTATAACCGCTGTCACCTGATTGCCTATATGCTTGCCGGTCAGAACGCCAACCCGAAAAACCTGATGACCGGTACGCGCTATATGAATGTCGAGGGGATGCTGCCATATGAACAGCAGACTGATGACTACATCAAGAAAACCGGCAATCATGTGATGTACCGGGTAACGCCGCTGTTTAAAGGCGACGATCTTGTCGCACAGGGCGTTTTAATGGAAGCCAAGTCTGTCGAAGACAAAGGCGCAGGCCTGCAGTTCTGCGTCTTCTGCTACAACGTTGAACCTGGTGTAGCGATTGACTATGCGACCGGTCTTAACCATACCGACGGCACGATTGGAGCCGGAGGCGTCACAGGCGAATCATCTGCTGCCAAGCCGGAAGCCGAGCAGCCCGCGCCGCAGCCTGCAGCGCCGGCTCAGGATGCTCCAGCTGCGGCACAGCAGTATGTCGTCAACACCAACACGCATAAATTCCATTACCCCTGGTGCAGTTCCGTCTCGCAGATGAAGGCGAAAAACCGCATGGACGTTACGGAAACCAGAGACAGCCTGATTTCTCAGGGCTATTCTCCCTGCAAACGATGCAATCCCTGATCTTCAGAACAAGTCAGTAGATATTACCAAAAGAAAACAGATCCGGGACCGGACTGCCGCGATATCTGGAGAAAGGCGGCTTCCGGTCCCGTTTTTATGTGCGGCGGAGGCTGGTGGGGATGGCTCTGCGGAACAGATCGGCGGCACAGAGAGGAAGAATTCGGTTCTATTCGTTCGTAAATCCTGGGAGTTTACGGAAGGATTCAGGGAACATTTCGGGAAATTCCGGATTTGTCGTTTTTTCGGTCATTCGGCTGTTAAGGGCAGGGTTTCGCGGATTGTACTTTGAAAACCCATGCGCTATAATCCAAAAGATCCAAGCGGTCATGTTTTGTCTACACATCAGGGAGGGAATCGAATGCATCCAAAATCGCTTCTTACCATGCAGGATCTCACCAATGAAGAGATCCTTGATATTCTCAATGATGCGAAGGCTTTTTCTAGTTCCCATTCAGATTGGCAGATTCCTGTTTCGTCCAGGAAACTTACTGCTAATCTTTTTTTTGAGCCTTCGACACGAACACACTACTCATTTTTAAGCGCCCAGAAGGGGCTGGGCCTCGACAGTGTCGATTTCAATCCGGAAACCTCTTCGCTTACGAAAGGGGAATCGCTTTACGATACCGTCCGTACATTTGAGGCACTCGGCTATGGTCTTCTGATCATCCGCAGCCCGCAGGACGGCTACTTCAATGAGCTCGAATCCGTCGGCATCCCGATCATCAACGCCGGCGATGGAAAAACCAACCATCCAACGCAGTGCCTGCTCGACCTGCTGACGATTTACAACGAGTTCGGGCACTTCGACGGGCTGAATGTGCTGATCGTCGGCGACGTTGCGCACAGCCGTGTCGCCGCTTCCAACAAAGAGGCGCTCGAACGCTTCCATGCCAATGTCCGCTTTGCCGGACCGAAAGAGTGGGAGCGTGAAGGGTTCCCGTTCTCGGATTTCGATGAAAGCATTCCCTGGGCGGATGCGATCATCATGCTGCGCATCCAGAGAGAGCGCGGAGCAAAGCTTTCCGACATGAGTGATAACGACAGCTATCTTGAGCGCTACGGTCTGACCAAAGAGCGTGCCGCAAAGATGAAGCCAGGCGCAATCATCATGCATCCGGCACCAGTCAACCGCGGCGTCGAGATCGACAGCGATCTGGTCGAATGCGAAAAGAGCCGGATCTTTGAACAGATGAAAAACGGCGTCCTCGTCCGCAAGGCGGTCATCAAACGCGCGCTGGGAAGCGAGCCGTTTGGCCGGACGCACTGCTAGAAGGAAACAGAATGATGACAACCGAAAACAAACCTGCTGTTCTGATTAAAAATGCGCAGATTTTTACGGACGGCTGTCTGCAGAATCTGCAGATTCTGTTTAACGAAGAGGAAATTCTGCGCATTGCGCCAGCAATCGATGAAGCTCTGGCAAAGACAGTCATCGATGCAAAGGGCCTTGCCCTTCTGCCCGGTCTGGTGGACACCCACGTCCATCTGCGCGAGCCGGGATTTGAAGCCAAGGAAACCATCAAAACAGGAAGCCTTGCGGCTGCTGCAGGCGGATTTACAACGATCTTCGCCATGCCAAACCTCAAGCCAGCTCCATCTACCGTTGAGACGATGAAGCCGTATATGGAAAAAATCGCGCGGCACGCGGCAGTACGGGTCATTCCGTTTGGAACCATTACCGACAACGAAGCCGGCGCTACTCCGACAGATTACAAAGCGCTCAAAACTCTTGGATGCCGCTGGTTCTCCGATGACGGCGTCGGCGTAGCAAGCGGCGCTGTCATGCAGAAAGCTATGAAACAGGCGGTTGAAGAAGATGTTCTGTTTTCCTGCCATACAGAAGACATGAACTATCGCCAGCCCGGTGCAAGCGTCCACGCAGGTCCTTACGCAAAAGAAAACGGATGGACCGGCATTCCATCTGCCTGCGAATCCAGCCAGCTGATCCGCGATCTGGAATTCGCCAGAACGATTCCGGTGAAATACCATGCCGATCACATCTCGGCGAAAGAAAGCGTCGAAGCTCTGGCCGCCGCAAAAGCGGATGGCGTCAACTGCACGGCCGAAGTCACAGCGCATCATCTTCTGCTTGAAGATAAAGATGTAACCGGACCGATGTTCAAGATGAATCCCCCGCTGCGCTCGCATGAAGACCGCATGGCTCTGATTGAAGGTCTGGAAAACGGCACCCTCGACTTCATTGCCAATGACCATGCACCGCATACGATGGAAGAAAAAAGCCGCCCGATGGAACAGGCGCCCTTTGGAATCGTGTCGCTCGAAACCTCATTCCCGCTTCTGTACACCGAATTTGTAGAGAAACAGAAACGCTGGAGTCTGAAACAGCTGATCGAATGGATGGCCGAAAAACCGGCTGCACGCTTCGGTCTGGAAAAGACCGGCAGAATTCAGGAAGGGTACCGTCCGGACTTCTTCCTGGCGGATCTGAACACCTCGTATGTGATTGATCCGCAGAGCTTTGAATCGATGGGAAAGAACACGCCTTTTGGCGGATGGACATCCTGCGCACGCGTGGAACAGACCTGGGTCGAAGGCAGACCGGTCTGGACCCGCGCGGATTCAGGGCTGAACTGAACAGACAGAGAAAAACTGCAGAAAGTCTGCAGAACAGAATAAACAGAAACCCGAAGAATCGATAAAACTATCGATAGAACAGAAAACAGATAAAGGAGAAAGAATCCATGGAAGACAGACTGCTCATTCTTGAAGACGGCAGCGTCTGGAAAGGCAAGGGCTTCGGCTCTGACAATTTCCGGGTTGGCGAGCTTGTCTTTAACACGTCGATGACCGGCTACCAGGAAATCCTCACGGATAATTCCTACTGCGGCCAGATCATCCTGATGACTTACCCTCTGATTGGCAACTACGGCGTAAACCGCGATGACTGGGAAAGCATTGAACCTGCTGCATTCGGCTTTGTCGTCAAAGATCTCTGTGATGACTACTCCAACTGGAGAGCCTGCGAATCGCTCGACCAGTTCTGCAAAAACGAAGATATTCCCGGCATCAGCCAGGTTGATACCCGCGCTCTGACCCGCCGCATCCGCGACCACGGCACCATGAAAGCTGTCATGGCTAATCCGGATGCCGATGTAGATGCGATCGTAAAAATGCTCAATGAAACAGAGATGCTGCACGATCAGGTTCAGCGCGTCAGCTCCTCTAAGCTGTACTCCGTACCTAACCGCGGACCAAAAGTTGTCCTGATGGACTTTGGTGCCAAACTCGGCATCGTACGCGAACTCTCTCAGCGCGGCTGCGACATTGTCGTTGTCCCCTGGAACACCGATGCAAAAACGATCATGAACTTCCGTCCGGACGGCGTCATGCTCACAAACGGCCCTGGCGACCCTTCCGATCTGCCGGAGTCGATCGAAACCATCCGCAACCTGATTGGTCAGGTACCAATCTTCGGCATCTGCCTTGGCCACCAGCTGATCGCTCTTGCCTGCGGCGCAAAAACCTACAAGCTGAAATTCGGTCACCGCGGCGGCAACCATCCGGTTGTTGATCTGTCGGACGGCCATGTAGAAATCACCAGCCAGAACCACGGCTATGCAGTGGATAAGGATTCTCTGGAAGGAACCGGTCTGGTCATGACGCATCAGGCGCTCAATGACAAATCCTGCGAAGGCATGATGCACACGCAGTATCCGGTCTTCTCCCTGCAGTTCCATCCGGAAGCCAATGCAGGCCCGAATGATTCCAAGAAAATGTTTGACCGTTTCATCACTCTGATGGAAGAAGAGAAAGAGAGGAAAAAGCATGCCTAAAAGAACAGACATCAAGAAAATCCTGGTCATCGGCTCCGGTCCGATCGTGATCGGCCAGGCAGCCGAGTTTGACTACGCCGGAACGCAGGCGTGCCAGTCGCTGCGCGAAGAAGGCTATGAAGTCATTCTGATCAATTCCAACCCGGCGACGATCATGACAGACTCTGTTGTTGCCGATCAGGTTTACATCGAACCGATCACTCTCGATTTCGCAAAACGCATTATTTATAAGGAACGCCCGGATGCCATTCTCGGCTCCCTTGGCGGACAGACCGGTCTGAACCTGGTTGTCGAACTTGCTGAAGACGGCATCCTCGACGAATACGGTGTAGAAATCCTCGGTACAGACCTGTCTGCAATCAATAAAGCGGAAGACCGCGAACTCTTCCGTTCCCTGATGCAGGAAATCAACGAACCTGTACCGGAAAGTGCCATTGTTCATACCGTTGAAGAAGCCGTTGATTTCTGCTCCGAACACGGCTATCCGGTTGTTGTCCGTCCGGCTTACACCCTTGGCGGTACCGGCGGCGGATTTGCAGATGATGAAGAAGAGCTCCGTGAAATTGCGGAAGCCGGTCTGAAAATCTCCCCGGTTCACCAGTGCCTGATCGAACAGTCGATCGCCGGCTACAAGGAAATCGAGTACGAAGTTATGCGCGATACCAACGACAACGCCATCGTTGTGTGCAACATGGAAAACGTTGACCCGGTCGGCATCCATACTGGCGATTCGATCGTTGTCGCTCCGGTTCAGACGCTGACTGACCGTGAAAACCAGCTGCTCCGTTCGGCTTCTCTGAAAATCATCCGTGCACTGAAAATCTGCGGCGGATGCAACGTCCAGCTTGCTCTGGATCCGGAAAGCTTCAACTACTACGTCATCGAAGTTAACCCGCGTGTATCCCGTTCTTCCGCTCTTGCTTCCAAAGCAACCGGCTACCCGATCGCGCGCATCTCGGCCAAACTGGCAGTCGGACTGACACTCGATGAAATTCTCAACCCGATCACAAAAACGTCCTATGCCTGCTTCGAGCCGGCCATTGACTACATCGTTTCCAAATTTCCGCGCTTCCCGTTCGATAAATTCCCGAATGCAGACCGTACCCTCGGCACGCAGATGAAGGCAACCGGTGAAGTCATGTCCATCGGCCGTACCTTTGCGGAATCTTTCCTCAAAGGCGTCCGTTCTCTGGAAATGAAAGTGGATCACATCTACCTCAAAGATCTGCAGGAAATGTCCAAAGAAGAAATTGAAAAACTGATCCGCGGCAAGAGTGACCTGCGCATCTTCGCAATCGCAAGATGGCTGCGCGAATTCGGCACAATCGAAGAAATCTATGAAATGACAAAGATCGACTCCTTCTTCCTGTGGCACCTCAAGAAGATCATCGATCTCGAAAAGAAAATGGAAGCCAACCCGCTCAACCTTGATATTCTGCGCGAGCTCAAAGAATTCGGTTTCTCGGATTCCTATATCGCAAAAGCCTGGAGCATTCCGGAAAAGGAACTGTACGAACTGCGCCATGCCAACGGCATCATCCCGGTCTACAAAATGGTAGATACCTGCGCTGGCGAGTTCACATCCGCTACCCCGTATTTCTACTCGACCTACGAGCAGGAAAACGAATCCATTCCTTCCGATCACAAGAAAATCATCGTTCTTGGTTCCGGTCCGATCCGTATCGGTCAGGGTGTTGAGTTCGACTACGCGACTGTACACTGCGTTGAATCTCTCCGTGCAGCCGGCTATGAAGCCATCATTATCAACAACAACCCGGAAACGGTATCTACCGACTTCTCCATCTCGGACAAGCTGTATTTCGAACCGCTGACAACCGAAGATGTCATGGAAGTCATCGATCTTGAAAAACCGGAAGGCGTCATTGTTCAGTTTGGCGGACAGACCGCAATCAACCTGGCTGCTTCGCTGGCAGAACACGGCGTCAAAATCCTCGGTACATCCTTAGAGAGCATCGATAAAGCGGAAGACCGTCATGAATTTGAACAGATGCTCCGCAAGCTCAACATCCCGCAGCCCCAGGGTGAAACCGCTGTTACGGTTGATGAAGCCCTCGAGATTGCCGGCCGCATCGGCTACCCGGTTCTTGTCCGTCCTTCCTATGTCCTTGGCGGACGTGCGATGGAAATCGTTCACGATGACGAAGAACTCGTCAAATACATGGGCAATGCGGTTAAGGAAATTTCACATGACGCCCCGATCCTGGTCGACAAGTACATCGTCGGCAAGGAGCTGGAAATTGACGGTATCGCCGATGGCGAGCATGTCTATCTGCCAGGCATCATGGAGCACATCGAACGTGCCGGCGTTCACTCCGGCGACTCGATTTCGGTCTATCCGGCACAGCGCATCAACGATGAAGTCAAGGCAACCATCATCGACTACGCAACCCGCATCGGTGAAGGATTCGGATTCATCGGGTTATACAACATTCAGTTTATTGTGGATAATAACAATCAGGTATATGTTCTCGAAGTCAACCCGAGATCCTCAAGAACCGTTCCGTTCCTCTCCAAGATCACTGGCGTGCCGATGTCCCATATCGCGACCATGGCTGTATTAGGTCAGTCGATCGAAGAGCAGGGTTATACACCGGGCTATCGTCCCGATGATGCACACCGCGTCTTTGTTAAAGCGCCAGTCTTCTCCTTTGCCAAACTCCACCATGTCGATACCGTCCTCGGACCGGAAATGAAATCGACCGGTGAAGCGCTCGGATCGGATGTCAGCCTGGAAAAAGCGCTGTATAAAGCACTTGTTGCAGCCGGCATCAAAGTCGATGTTCACGGCAACGTCCTGCTGACGATTGCGGATGCCGACAAGGAAGACGCACTGCCGCTGGCAAAACGTTTTGCAACGATCGGCTATGGTCTGTATGCAACGCCGGGAACCGCAAAATTCCTGCGCAGCCACGGACTGTTCGTTCACGATGCCGCGAAGATTGAAAACCAGGACGAAGGCGTTGAGTCAGTTGTCGATGTCATCCGCAACGGCCGCGTCAACTTCGTTGTCAACACGATGAGCCGCCATTCCCGCAAAAACGAAGATGACGGATTCATCATTCGCCGTGTCGCATCGGAAAACAACATCTTCTGCATGACCTCGCTCGATACAGCAGATGCGCTCCTGCGTGTTCTTGAGTCCCTTTCCTTCTCGATGATTTCCATGAACGAAATGGGGAAATAAAATACATGAAACAGTCAAATGCAGTGATTTTAAGCAACGCCCCGATTGCCAGAGACGTGTTTAAGATGGATCTGCGTACGGACCTCGCCCCGATGGCCAAACCTGGACAGTTTGTCCAGGTGGCCGTACCGGGCTTCTTCCTGCGCCGTCCGATTTCCGTCTCCTGGACCGAAGGGGATGTCCTTCGAATTGTCTATAAGATCATGGGCAACGGAACCGATAAAATGTCGTCCATGAAACCTGGTGAAGAACTGAGTCTTCTCGGACCGCTCGGAACCGGTTTCCCGATCAAAGATGAAAAGGAAGTTGTCATCATGGGCGGCGGTGTCGGAACGCCTCCAATGCTCAAAACGGCTAAAGCTTACCTGGATCAGGGAAGCAAAGTCGATGTCATTCTCGGCTTCAATACCGCACAGGATGTTTTCTATGTCGATGAATTCGAACAGCTCGGCATTTCGCCTGTCGTCTGCACGATGGACGGATCAGCCGGCGTAAAAGGTACCGTTCTTGACGGAGCTGCTTCAGCCGGTATTAAAACCGACTATGTTCTGGCCTGCGGACCGCTTCCAATGCTGCGTGCCATCAGCGCTTCTTACACGAAAGGCTACATTTCGCTAGAGAGCCGGATGGGCTGCGGATTTGGCGTCTGCAACGGATGCGTCATGACCGATACAAACGGCATGCAGGTTCGCGTATGCAAAAACGGACCGGTTTTCCCGATCGGAAAGGTGGTGCTCTAAGATGATGGATCTTTCTGTACAGCTTCCAGGTCTGAACCTGAAAAACCCGATTATTCCGGCTTCTGGAACCTTTGCGTTTGGTCGTGAATTCTCGATGATTTACGATCTGTCTCTGCTTGGCGGCATGTGCGTCAAGTCAGTCACTCTTGCACCAAGAGAAGGCAACCCGCTTCCCCGCATTGCGGAAGCTCCGTCCGGCATGATCAATGCGATCGGCCTGCAGAACCGCGGCGTAGAATTCGTTGCGGAGAAAGAACTGCCGTTTTTAACGAAATTTGATACGGAAGTTATCGTCAATGTGGCGGGCGCTTCCATTCAGGAATACGGTGAAGTCATCGAACGCCTGCAGGGCATCGATGTCATCAAAGCCTTCGAGCTGAATATTTCCTGCCCGAACGTTTCCGCTGGCGGAATGGCCATCGGAACTGACCCGGATCTTGCCGCTGAATGCGTCCGCATTGCCAAACGGGTCGCCGACAAGCCGGTTTATGTCAAGCTTTCGCCAAACGTCACCGACATCACAAAGATTGCGGCTGCGGTTGAACAGGCCGGTGCTGACGGACTGGTTCTCATCAATACCATGCCCGCAATGCGCATTGACCTGAAAACCCGCAAGCCCCTGCTTGCCAATATCACAGGCGGTCTGTCCGGACCGGCAATCAAGCCGATTGCGATCCGTGCAGTCTACCAGTGCGCACAGGCTGTAAATATTCCAATCATCGGCTGCGGCGGAATCACCTGCGGCGAAGATGTCCTGGAATTCCTGCTTGCCGGCGCAAGCGCTGTGGAAATCGGTTCAGAAAACCTCGTTGACCCATGGGCCTGTCCGCGGATCATCGATGAACTGCCTGGCGTTCTCGAAAAATACCGCTTTGCTTCCGTCAAAGACGCGATCGGCAAAGCACTTCCGCAGAACAGCTAGTCTGAGTCTGCACTGTTTCTGACATACTGAAGAAGCCGGTCTCTGCCTCCGGCTTCTTTTTTCAGGCCAGCCGGCATCCGCCACAGAACCACAGAATGATGTCAGACAGGAACCCAGACTGAAAAAGGCAGATCCCCTGCGAAAACAGGAAAGTGAAGAGAGAAGAAAAGGAGTAAATATGAGCCGTACAATTATTGCCCTCGATTTTTCAAGCCGTCAGGAAGTCTTTGACTTTCTGAGCCAGTTTGACCAGCCGGTTACCGTAAAGATCGGCATGGAACTTACCTATGCAGAAGGACTCGATATGGTCCGGGCAGTGAAGGAAATGGGACACGATGTATTCCTGGATCTGAAGCTGCACGATATCCCCAATACCGTAAAAGGCGGCATGAAAAACCTCGCTGCGCTTGGTGCAGACATCGTCAACTGCCATGCCGCAGGCGGCATTGAAATGATGAAGGCCGCCAAAGCCGGCATTGAAGCAGGTGCTCCGGAAGGAAAACGCCCGCTCGTGATCGCCGTTACGCAGCTGACTTCGACTTCCAAAGAAGCCATGAATGAACAGCAGGGCATTCCGGGAGACGTCATCGACTCGGTGATCCGCTATGCAAAAGCAGCAAAAGAAGCCGGCCTGGACGGTGTTGTCTGCTCCGTTCATGAAGCAAAAGCCATCAAGGAAGCCTGCGGCGAAGATTTCCTGACCGTTACTCCGGGAATCCGTCTGGCTACTGATTCTGTAGATGATCAGAAACGTGTGGCTACGCCGGAATTTGCCAGAGAGCAGGGATGCGATTATATCGTTGTCGGCCGTTCCATCACCAAATCCGAAAACCCGAAAGAAACCTTTGACGCTATTGAAGCAGTCATGAACGGACGCTAAGGGTCAGCGAAGGGATGCGGAGATGAAAAAATCGATTGCAGCCGGTGCTCTGATCGCCATGGCCTCATTTCTCTATCTCAAAGCTGCTGCTCCTTTAGGAGCTCTGCTCTTCGGTTTCGCCCTGTGCTTTGTCTGTCTGTTTCAGCTTGATCTGTTTACCGGAAAGATCGGCTATCTTGGCGCCAAAGATCTGCCGTATGTAAAGATCCTTGCGGGAAACTTAATCGGTGCTGCCATTGTCTGCCTGCTTCTGCGCCAGAATACAGCCATCATTGAACCGGCCGAGACGCTCTGTGCAGCCAAAGCGGCACTGCCCTGGTACACCGCGCTGATTAACGGTACATTCTGCGGCGTACTGATGTATCTTGCGGTTGCCAGCTATGCACGCGGCTTTAAATCAGGATGCTTCCTTTGCGTCAGCGTATTTATCCTGTGCGGATTCGAGCACTCGATTGCGGACTTTGCCTACATGATGTTTGGCTTTGCTTTCAGCATCAACCTGCTCTATATCCTGATCGGCAATGCGCTTGGCGCCGTCATCTGCCGTCTGCTTATCGAAAACGATGCTCCATTCTTTAAATGGAACTTCTCAAAGAAGAGCGAAAAGGCAGAATAATCACGGCCAGGTTAAAAATAAGAATAAAAAAGGGACAGACCTTGTGTCTGTCCTTTTGCGTTTGCGGGATAAAACAATTAATTACTCAGCTTTTGCGGCTGCGATGGCTTCCTCTTCTGTAAAGCCATGGGATGTAAGTACTTCAACAGCCTCGTCGCCTTCGACCGGTTCTGCCATTTCATCGAGGTAGCGTTTTGCCTGTTCAGTCCAGTCAGCACCGTATTCATCAACAGCGGCTTCTGCACTTTCTTTCGAGTAGCCAAGGTAAACGAGCTGATCAATCAGGCCTTTGCGGGAATATGCCTGGGTATCCAGGTATTCAGCAACCTTGTAAATCGGCTGTTCCGAAGGAGCCGTTCTGGATTCAGAAACGGATGCCTCTGCAGCTTTTGAATCAGTATTTGATGAAGAACCGTTCGAGCAGGCAGCCAGAGAAAGAGCCATGGCTCCGCACAGAATGGCATAAAGTGTTTTTTTCAAGATGAGTTCCTCCTCGGTCCATTATGTAGGAATTGGAAAATGAAATCAATTTCTCTTTGGAAAGGGCTTTCTGTCTGTCAGAGAGGCCAGCGGAAGGAACAGAGCTGAAATTATGGGTTTCTAAGATAGAAAATACCCGGTCATGACAATTCACGGCCGGGTGTTTTCTGGGTTGAAAGAGTGTTTTTTGTGAGCCGGTCTGGGGCCGGCGTTTTTGGGGGACGCTGCGAGCTTAAGCGATAGCAGCGAGAGCTTTTTTGACGAGAGCGATCTTTTCTGCTTCAACAGCAGCTTTTGCGTCGTCGCCTTCTGCTTTGTGTTTCTTCTCCCAGCCAGTCAGAGTGCCGAGGCGCTCATCGAGACGGTCTTTAGCGGTCTGAGCATATTTGCCGGTTTCGTCGAAGTGAGCAGTCAGATCAGCGATGATTTCATCACCGTATTCTGTGCCGCCTACAGCAGCTTCAAGGGCTTTTGTGAATTCTTCTTTTGTCATGAGGATGACCTCCCTTTTCTTTACGCACTTATCATACGAGTCCCATCGAAATATTCCTGTTCAGATGACCGCAAAAAAATCGGAATAAACGATGAATAAAATACAGAGAATGAGATTAGATTACTGTTGTTCGTGGCAAGCCATCTGCCCGAAGAGTGCCAGTGCTGGATGCCTGGATCTGCCTCTGGATCTGCTCTGCCTTTCCCTGAAGCTGAAGTGCCCGATCGGGCATCCGGCAAGAGTAAAGAGAAAGAAAGACAATCTAAAATTTCTTGAGGTGGGCACAGGCCTATAAAGTTTTCTGAGGTGCGAACCTCAAGAGACTAAGGCGACCTTTAAAGCTTCGTGAGGCTGGGGGGGGAGGTGTCAGCTGAAGGGGGCATTAGACATAGCTCGGACCATGCCCCCT
>Strawberry_p1__coassemble_2188_pt1 | contig 19168 bp, 17 predicted proteins | sample Strawberry_p1__metabat2_high_PE_023 | metagenome-assembled genome bin Strawberry_p1
CCTCTGGTTCAGGAACTTCAGCGAGGTTTACGACTTTAACTTAATGACATTGGACAGACCGGGAAGCAAAGAAGTTCCGGACAGAATTCCGGCAGTTTCTGCCGATCTTTTCAATCGTGTAAAAAAATAGTTCAAAAGTGTCAAAATAGAATAGAGTGGTCATTTCTGTTTCAGAACTCTGCAGATGGAAAGTGGTCCATTTAAAACTGAATTTGAATTAAGAGAAAAAAGAAAAGGTATTTTTCCATGGCAATCCTAACCATCATCAATATGTACGGCGAGCTGGATACGATCGATCTCGACACCTTCGCATCGCACATGATCTGTGCCGGCCGGAATGATCAGGAAAACCAGATTATCCTGCTCGACCCCGTCGTCTCCTCAAGGCAGATGACGTTCTACCGGGCAAACGATGGTCATTATGGCTTTTTTGATAACGGCTCAGCGAACGGAACGATTCTGACCAGGCTTGGTCAGCGCTATATCTTCAACTCGCCTGAACAGAGAGCGGTCCTTGAAGACGGGGATGTCCTCCGGATTGGCGATCCGGACAGTCCAAACCGTCAGACGCTCATTCTCTACTGCGAAAGAGGAACAGCCAAAGACTGGACCCAGTATGCGATCGGTTCTTCGCCCGTTACGCTTGGTCATCATCCCAACTGCCTGATCCCGGTACCGATCATCGGTTCGCCGGAATATATCGGCTCCATTTCCGCAAACGGTCTCGATTCGTGTGTCATTGAACTGGCCGGGCCGATGGACGGTGTCCTGCTCAACGGTTCGCCCTTTGGAACTCGAGCTGTTCTGACAGAAAAAGATGTCCTGTCACTGTTCTCCCGGCCTGTCATCTACTCCAAAGGCTCCCTGTTTTACCGCAAGAAAACAGACGGCATTTCGCTGGAAGCTTCACACATCTCCAAGCTTATTCCAGCTGGATCCAAGTCCGTCTTTTCCGGCAAAAAGAAAAAAATTCTCGATGACGTCTCTCTTGTCATCGAGCCGAACCAGTTTGTAGCAATCATCGGCGGATCAGGTGCCGGCAAAACCACGCTGATGAACGCTCTTTCCGCATTTGATCCGAACTTTACCGGATCTGTCCGTCTGAACGGAACAGACCTGGTATCGAACTTTGAACAGTTCAAAAGCGAAATCGGCTATGTCCCCCAGCAGGACATTCTGTATGAAGAATTCCCGCTCGACAAAATGCTTGAAAGTGCCGCCAGACTGCGTATGCCGCAGTCTTCAACCCGTGACCAGATCAAAAAACGCGTCAAGCAGGTTCTGGCCATGGTCGATCTGTCCCAGCATGAGAAAACCATCATTTCCAAGCTGTCCGGCGGTCAGAAAAAACGTGCATCCATCGCCGTTGAGCTGCTGAGCGATCCCCAGCTGTTCTTCCTGGATGAGCCAACCTCCGGTCTGGACCCTGGAACAGAAAAAGCGCTGATGCTGACACTGAACCGGCTGGCCAAAGAGTACAACAAGACCATCATCATGGTTACCCACAACATCAGTTCGCTGGAAAAGTGCGACCAGGTCATCTTCATGGAACCCTGCGGCCGCCTGGCTTTCATGGGTCCGGTTGCCAAAGCAAAAAGCTATTTCCATACCAGCGAACTCTCGGATGTCTATCAGATTCTTTCTGAAGACCGAAACGGTCAGTACGCTGCAGCATGGCGTGCTTCGCAGAGCAATCAGGCGCCGACCGTCCCGAATATGCGCGCCATTAAGCCGCGTTCAAAAGACAGCTTCTTCCATCAGTGGGGCGTTCTGCTCAACCGCTATTTCTCTCTGCTATTCCGCAAAAAATCCCTGCTGGCTCTGCTGATCATTCAGCCGATTATCATTGCCGTTCTGCTCGCTTTAGTTGCCAGCGAAGATACATTTACGGTTTATGACGACACCAAGTCCATGATGTTCTCTCTTGCCTGTGCCGCAATCTGGCTTGGTCTGTTCGATACGATTCAGGATATCTGTTCGGAGCGGACAATCATCAAGCGCGAATACATGAATAAGCTGAGGCTCTCCTGTTATCTATGTGCCAAACTTGTGGTCTATTCGTGTGTTGGCATCATTCAGGCTTACTGCTAGGCGGCATTTATCTGGCCATGATGGGACAGAACCTGGAAGGCATCTTCATGCCATGGGGCGATGCGGAAATGATTCTCGTATTGTTCATGACCATTCTGGCTTCTCAGGCTCTTGGCTTTATCGTCAGTGCGCTCAGCCGTTCCGCTGACAAAGCCATGGTCAGCGCGCCATTCCTGCTGATCATTCAGCTTCTGTTCTCCGGCATTCTGTTCAAGCTCGAAGGCTTTGGCGAATTCATCTCCTACTTCACCATTTCCAAATGGTCGGTTGAAGGTCTTGGTTCTGTTGCCAACCTCAACGCCCTCGAATCAAGGATCGCCAGGGAATATCCCGACCTGCCTTTAGGCGAGCGGGAAGTTGAAGAAGTCTTCCGCTATTCCGTCGGCCACCTCAATCTGGTCCTGTTCATTCTCCTGCTCTTTGTGGTTGTGGAAATGATCCTGTGCGCCCTGGCACTGCGGCGCATCAAAAAGGACCAGCGCTAAAAAAACGATGCTGACTGACGCAGTTTCTGCATCAGATCTTTGCATCGTTAATCCTTCGTCTTTTGTCTATTCCATTCAGAAAGGAAAGTCTATGAAACTCTGTCTGTGGATTCCCGCATATAACGTTTCTGTTCCTGCTGCACCGACCAGTCTTGCGATTGGTCTGCGCAGCCGTCCAGCCCCGCTGGTCGACCCGAAAAAACTTGAACAGAAACCAAAAGCCTCATCAGGCAAGCATTCCTCATCGAACAGTTCATCCAAAGGCTCGGCTCCTGTTTCTTCCGCACAGCTCTCCAAAGAAGAAGCAAGACGCGCCTTCCTTAACTCCGGACGTCCCGAACATGCCTGGGTTTCGTCCTCCAAACCCGAATTTGAAAAGTCCTCTTCTTCTTTCCAGAGCGAGCGTCATGAATTCACCCCTTTTTCAGACGACAACCACGTAAAGAAATCCGAACCCGTACGGCAGGATGAATCAGATTCTTCAGATAATCCATTCCGCCCCTTCTTCTCCGACTCTTTGGGCGAAAAAGAAAGCAGCATCGAAGAACGGATCGAAGAACCCGCAAAAGAACCAGCACCTCAAAAAGCTGAAGAAGAGAAAAAAGAAGACTCTCTCACTGAGCCAGAACCTGCTTCTGCACTCTTTCAGGAAACAGAAAATGATCCCCGCGATGAACTTCAGGAAGATACCATCGGTATTTCCATGGAAGAATTCGCCCGCCTTCGTGCTCTGGAAGCCGAATACGAACGCATCAGACAGGCTGAACCTGAACCCGAACCTGATCCAGAACCTGAAGAAAAGCCAGTTCTGAAAGAAGAGCCGGCTGCTCTGGCAGAACCAGAACCTGAGCCTGAACCAGCACCGAAACCTGAACCCGCAAAACCATCTGACAGTGCGAACAAGTTTGTCTTCCCCGCTCTTCTGGCAAATGACCCGCAGGAAAACAAGCCAGAAGAACCTGAACAGCCTGCACCTGTATCGATGCCCGATCTTCCTGCTGTTGAACCCAAACCGGAACCCGTACAGAAAGCCCCGGCAAAAGAAGAGTCTGAAGAACCTGAAGATTCGGATGAGCTTGATGAAGATCTGACACGCGATTACAGCTTTGAGATTGCCGGATCGATTACTTCCGCCATGCCTTTTGCGGATGAATCCGATGCCGATGCAGATAAAAACAAAGAAGAAGCGCCAAAGCTTATTGAGCCGACTGTCGCTGCGCTGGATCTGGAAGCGTCTGAGCCTCTGTTCCTTCGCCATCTCAACAGCGGCGTCATGATCCGGATCGGCGATCACCCGCTTCGCATTGGAACTTCCTCTGCCTGCGATTACATCATCGAATTTGATCAGAGCGTCTCCCGTGAGCACGCGTTAGCCAGAAATGCCGATGGTCATATCTATATTGAAGATCTTGGATCGACCAACCAGACCTTCATCAACTGCTTCCCCATCCGTAAAAATACGGAAATGAAACCCGGTCAGATTCTGCGGCTTGGCCTGTATCAGGTCTTCCAGCTCGTCCGCTATGGAGAATAAAACTATGCAGCAGACATTCAGCGGTGTCATTTTTGGCACAACCGCATTCCATCACGACAGCGCCCTCGTCCTTGCGCCAAACCAGATTGTCTATGTGACAAAAATGCCCGACGGGCAGGTTGAGTTTGCCATGGAGCCAGGCGAAAAGACGCTCTGCGCCCTTGCCTGGAATCCGAAAAACCAGTCCTATACCGTACAGCCGATCGCTCAGCGCGCCGTTTTCCTCGAGACCGGCCAGCCATTAGGCCGCTTTGCTTACGACCTTCCCCGCCGCACGGGACTCTATTTTGTAGAAAGGAAGAACCTCGTGGTTCTTGGATAAATCATGCTTGCTAACGAAAAAACACTCTCCGTCAACCAGAGAAGCAAACCCGCACCGCAAAGAGAAACTCTGCAGAACGCTCTGCAGCAGGCTTATGAAGATCTCGGCCGTGCGTATTACACCTACCGTTTTGAAGAACCTGTTCCTGAACTGATTGAATACTTCAACCGCATCACTACTCTGAAAAACCAGATTGCAGCCGGCACTGTTCCCACATGCCCGGCCTGCGGCAATCCGCTCAGTCAGGGCACCCGCTTCTGCGGCGTCTGCGGTGCAAAGATTTCCTGATCGATTCTCATATCATCAATTCCTGCAGAAATAAGTACTCTGAATTTTATTGAGGTTTTGAACCCTGCGAGCTTTTTTCGGCGCTCTAAATTTTGTTGAGGTTTTGATACCTGCGAGCTTTTCAAAAGCTTGAGGTTTCAAAACCTCATCTTTGTTTAAAGGGAGCCTGGACTGTCATTCAATTTCCCCGTCTTCTTTCTCGTGCGGCACAAATCTGAATGCGGGACTCAGGCAGCCGCATCTGGAAAGAGCGTAGAACCTCCAGATAGATAGCAGCAGTATTTATGTATATTTAGAGCATAATTTCATTTTATATGCAGAAAAACAGGATTTCATGCTGTTTTCTGATTGACCGAACGATAGTACAGAAATAGATCGCTCACATATTTCAAGGCAATATCCAGATTCAAACTGCCTGAAAGGAGAAACTCATTATGAAAAACAGAAAAAGCCGCCTGCAAAAAGGCGGATGCATGCTGCTGTCTGGTCTGCTGCTGATGCCTTCAACTGCTTATGCGCAGGCGCCGGAAACTGGAGGCGCCCAGAAGGAAGCAGCTGATACATCCGGACAGACCGTTTACCGGCTTTACAATCTCTCCACGGGAGAACATCTGTATACCCATTCATCTCGAGAACGGGCACAGTGCGTTCGCTTAGGATGGATGGACGAGGGAATCGGCTGGATTGGCGCACAGCAGGGAGATCCGGTGTACCGCCTCTATAACCCGAATGCCAGAGGCGGGGATCATTACTACACGATGAATCGCAAGGAGGCAGAGTTTCTGACTTCCGTTGGATGGAAATGAGACAACGGCGGAAACGGGATCTTCTTTTCTGCCGGTTCAACCCCTCTGTACGTTGCATACAATCAGAACGCGGATTCCGACGCCCATAACTACACCGTCAACAGCAGCGAGCAGAACTATCTGCTTAAAAAAGGCTGGAAATACGGCGAAGTGGCCTGGAAAGTGATCTCTGCACCGCAGTCGGGCGAACCTTCCGATACCGCACTGAATGTGGTAAAAGATCTTGGCGTAATGAAGCAGGCGCCTTTGTCGTTCAATCAGGATGGATGGATTGTCTTCAAAAATAAAAAGATCGGTTTTATCAATGCGCAGGGAGAAGAAACTGTACCGGCGAAGTACCCCTGGCTGCACCTGCACAATTTCACGAATGAGAGAAAATCGGATGGCTATCTGACCATAGCCGAGCACAGCTGGCCGCAGAATCAATTCCAGGATATTGCCACACTTCCCTATGATCACTACGTCTCTGAACTGATGTTTGGACTGGGCGGTTACTGGCCTCCTCGACCCTGGTTTTTCGATTCATCCACGGAGACTATCGTATATCGAGAATACAGAGAGGATAACTCGTATCAGACCGTCCCTCTCTGTGAGGTCGATCCTTCCATATATGCCGCATATGCCGACTACGATATGATCAAGCTTGGCAATCAGGACTCGCGCAAAAAAAATTTCTGGATCTGGCAGCCAAAAACGGGAAAAGTAACTGGTCCGTTCCGCTCTGACGGTTTATATTCTATACCTGGTGCGAGCACACAGTCGGTGGACGCAGAAGGCGGTTACTCATTCTGTGGAAACTGGGCAGAACCGTATGGAGGAGATTCCAGCACAATGCAGATTTTTGAAATCGGATCTCCCTCCTATCGACGGTATGTTCTGTACAATCCAATGGAAAATTCTGGTCTTGTCGGATTTGATGAGCTGAAAGTCAATATGTACGGAACTGTCGGACGGATTGGCCGGAGCACCTATGTATATGATGAGAATGGAAACCTTATGTATTCCGGCGATTTTGAAGACGCCGGCATGCCGGTCGGCAATCTGGTCCCCGTCAAAACCGATGGTACATGGAAGCTGGTCACCCTCGAAAGCGTACAGAAGCAGCAGCCTACAGACCCGCATAAACCGTTCACTGTTACGGATCTGGTACGATCGATTCCCGCAAAATAAATTGAACTGGATAAATCCAGATGCGAACATAAACAATCGAAATGCTTTGTGCATATTAAAAGGCGAAGACTCTCTCTCTTCGCCTTTTCTGTCTGATGATTTTCTTACAGGATTTATTCAGAAGCGCTGCTTTTTGCGGTTCCAGCCTGTCCTTTCATGTAGCGGTCCATCTCTTCTGCAATCTGACGGGAAAGAGCCACTGCATGAACAACCGTTTTTGCGCCGGTGACAACGTCGCCGCTGGCAAATACGCCTGGCATGGTTGTCGAACCAAGATCATCGATCTTCAGGTTGCCGCGCTCATTGAGCTGCAGATCCGGATCACGGGTAACCAGACGGGTCTGCGGTACCTGAGAAATCGCAACGAGAACTGTATCGACTTTCACGAAGTTTTCGGTTCCTTCGATCATTACAGTTTTTCCGTTTTCGTCCTTCTGCGTATCAGCAAGTACGACACCTTCATCCGTAATGCGGACCGGTGCTTTGTTGAAGACGAACTGAACGCCGTCGATTTTTGCGTATTCGACTTCTTCATCCGAAGCCGTTGCAGAATTCGAGCGGACATAGACAGTCACATTGCGGCTGCCTTTGCGGATTGCGGTACGCGCAGCATCCATTGCAGCATTGCCGGCACCGATCACCGCAACGTTTTCGCCTAGATCATAAACATCCGGGTTGTTCAGGTAATTCACTGCGTACTGCACATTGCCGAATGTTTCGCCAGGGATGTTCAGACGACGCGGTTTCCATGCGCCGGTTCCGATAAATACGGACGAATAGCCGTCATCAAGCAGATCCTGAATGGATACTGCACCGCCGATGGCCATGTTCGGACGGAACTGAATGCCAAGAGCTTTCAGCTTCTTGTAGTAACGGTCAAGAATAGAACGCGGCAGTCTGTATTCAGGGATGCCATAACGCATGATGCCGCCAATCTTTTCGCGGACTTCAAATACAGTAACTTTGTAGCCCTTCTGACGAAGAGCAACCGCAATGGTCAGACCGGCAGGTCCGGCACCGATGACAGCTGCACGCATGCCGTTTTCCGGTTCCATGGACAGCTGAATGCGCTCGAAGCAGGAGTTCGAAATATACTGCTCGATATCGCTGATCGCAACCGGGTCGCCTTTAATACCGCGAACGCAGGCGCCTTCGCACTGCTTTTCGTGGTCGCAGACCAGGGAGCAGACGATCGAAAGCGGGTTATTTTCAAAAAGCATCTGAGCCGCATCCATAACCTCATGGTTTCTGAGCTTGCGGATCATTTCAGGAATATTGGTATGAATCGGGCACGCCTGACGGCATCTGGGGTTTTTGCACTGCAGGCAGGCCGAAGCTTCGGTAAGAATATTGTTCATTTCTGTCTTTCCTTTCTGATTTCCGGGAAATACTCAATTACCTGTCTTTTCAATAGGCAGGTAAAAATATAGATGTAGGAAATATAGAGGGGGAGGACAGAGCTGTAAAGCCTTACAGATGCCTGATCACACGTTTTGCAAACAATTCCCATCTTTATAACTTGTGTTCCTTTTCCATATTCTTTCCTTTTATTTATCCGGCTGCTGACCGGGGATTGTGCAATTTTTCGCTTTTCACATTTGCTGAGCACATTACAGATACAAAAAGGCTGCCCGGATTCCGGAACGTCAGTGGCGTCGGAACTCAGGCAGCCTTTCTTCTTTCTGTGCTTCTGTACTTCTGTGTTTCGGTGTTTCTGTATTGCTGCAGAGATTTATTACTTGATCAGATAATGGAACGTATAGCCGCTGTAGCCTGGACGCGTATCTTCGCCGACCAGTGCGATCCGCCAGCCTGCATCCGTTTTACGCAGGACATAGTAGCCGGTCATGTCTACAGTAACGGTTTCAGTATCCGGCTCGCCATCCGCAAGGCGGCCAGCCAGATCGGGCGAAACGGTGAAGACTGGCTGATCCATCAGACCAGTGCCTTCTACCCAGTAGGCTTCTTCGCCGCCTGCAGGTTTATAGGCACCAATGACGAAAATGTCGGATGTACCATAGCTGCTGTCAAGATAAGACTGTACCTCATCAAGCTCGGAGCCAGTCATGAAAACCGCAAGCGTGCCGCCGGCAGCCTGTGCTTCCACTTTGGCATCCTGCCAGGTAAACGATTCCGGCGCCGGTTCGACCTGATAGCCGCCGCCAATATCAATCGGCTTGTCCTGACCGAGTTCATTTGGTCGTTCTACAGGTTCCTGTGCCGGTTCTTCAGGTGTCGGAGAAGGTGTGACAACCGGTTCTTTATCCTTTGTTTCTTTGTTCTTATCTTTGTCAGCCTGGGCTTTCTTTGCAGCCTCTTCTGCTTTCTTGCGGGCAGCTGCTTCGCTGTCTGCTTTGGCTTTTGCCTTCTTGGCTTCTTCAGAGGCTTTCTTCGCCTTATCTTCTGCCTGTTTGGCTTTTGTGGCTTCCTGAGCAGCACGCTTATCGGCTGCCTTCTTTGCCGCCTCAGCTTCTTTCAGCTTTTCGGAATCTCTGGCTGCTTTCTGTTCTTTGGCTTTCTGTTCTGCTTTTGCGGCTTCCTCAGAAGCAGCCTGCGATGTCTGCTTATCCCTGATCTTTTCAGGAGGCGTCAGAACCGTATTGCCAGACTGGCTGGTTCCTGCTGCATCCGCCGTTTTGTTATTGCTGGAAGAAGAATGATGCATCATGCCAGCAAAAATGCCGCCGCAAAGAGCAATGACTGCAACGCTGCTGATGGCTGCGATGAGAATCTGCTTTTTCTTCGGATCTTTTTTGGGTCCGCCTGGCATGCCGCCTGTCGAATAGCCATTGCTGGAAGGATAGCCAGGTCCGCTTGCTTTCTGTGTATAGAAGGGCGAAGCAGCCTGTCTTTGCGGTCCGTTGCTGGATCCCCGGGAATAAAAGCCCGAGGGGACTCCGTTTGGAGTCGAATTCTGGGCAGGGTTTGGACCGGCACTGAAGCCCCGGTTTAGCCCTGGCAATGGGCCTGGTCCTCCGACGTTCTGAGAGCGTCCGGCTGTGCGGGACTGATTATTCATAGGGTGAATCCAGGGCTCTTCCTGCTGATTCAGTGTCGGATCTTCAGGCAGCACCTGTACGGTAGAATCGCTGAATGTGCCTGCAACCGCATGTCCGCATTTGGTGCAGAAGCGCTGATTGGGCGAAAGCGGTGCGCCGCAGTGAGTACAGTTCATCATTTCCCTTCTTTCTTCTTTCGTTTCTGATCTTTTCTGGTCTGGTCAGCCGCCTTTGCAGAACGGGCGGTTCTGTCTGGGGCTGTCATCTTTGATGAGTATGACGGATTCCCATTCTGTCCGGATCACGGGGTAAAAAACGGCAGCTGTTTTCTGGGGTGCACTATGAATCGACCTGCATCCATAAAGTCTGATTGCCGGGCAGAGGGAATCTTCGAACCGGTGTAAAACGGTCCAAAAGCATTTTTATTTTAGTACAGTATTTTTTCAATCGGTCAATGCTTTCCCGGGTTCGCGAATTCTGCACCGTTTATGCCATTTATTCTCTTACTCTTCCGGCTTTTTTACGCTCTGCACTTCCTGCCTTCTGCCGGAAAAGCAAAACAGAAACCGGAAGCGTACCCCGGAAAACGGACAGAGAAAGAAAGCAGGCACAGAAAGAGAGAAAGAAAAAGACTGCAGGCACTCATCCACGAAAATGAGTGCCTGCAGCTTGTTCAGAAAGTTTGGCGAATGCAAAGCAGGGAGGTCTTGAGCAAAGGGGAGTTTCCGCACAAGCCATTGCTCCAGCCGATGCTTTGCTTTCAAAGATACTTAGGCCTGCTGTCGGGTCGCCTGGAATTTTTCCAGGAGATCTTTCTGTTCAGGTGTCAGATCTTTAGGAACAGTGATGCGAATCCTTACTTTCTCATCTCCTGTACCTTTCGAGGTTGTAATGCCTTTGCCTTTCAGGCGCAGGCGCTGTCCGGACTGGATGCCAGCCGGAACTTTCATTGTGACTGTACCATCAAGTGTCGGTACATCCACGGTCGTACCAAGAGCTGCCGCAATTGCGTCAACTGGAACTTCAACAATAATATCGTTATCTTCACGGGTAAAGGTCTTATCCGGACGGACTTTGACTTCCAGATACAGGTCGCCAGGTGCGCCGCCATAAATGCCAGGTTCGCCTTTACCTGGAATACGGATCTTCTGACCGTCTTTAATGCCGGCCGGAACTTTCACTTCAAGGGTGATCGGACGGGTTACATAATTTCCGGAAGCATCCGGTTCCGTCACGCTGAACGTAATTGACTGGGTGCTGCCTTTGACCGCTTCCATGAAGTCGACAGTAATCGATCCATGACGGTCCTCACCGCGCGCCGGATATTCATGACGGCGTGCACCGCCGCCAAATCCGCTGCCGCTTCCAAAAAGGTCCTCAAAATTGAAGCCGCCGCCTGATCCGCCAAATCCTGAGAATCCGCTGGCTCCTGAGCCGCCAAACAGGTCTTCAAAATTGAAACTCTGTCCGCCGCCGTAGCTGCCGCCGCCAAATCCGGCCTGGCCAAACTGGTTATACAGGTCTTCATTGAAGTTCGGATCGAGAGCTGCTTCGCCGTATTTATCATAAAGTTTACGTCTTTCCGGATTGGAAAGCGTCTCATGTGCAAGGTTAATCTCTTTAAATTTTTCTTCTGCATCCGGATCTTTGTTGACATCCGGATGATATTTCATCGCCAGTTTCCTGTACGCTTTTTTAATATCACGATCACTCGCATCCGGGGAAACGCCCAGAATGTTATACAGTCTCTGATTATCTGCCATACTTCAGTCCTTTCCAAAAACCCCATGGTTTTCTGGACAGTTTGCATCTAATGGTTCCGTCCTCTTATATTTTCGTTGAGTTTGATGAAAAGAGTTGCTCATTTGACCACGAATCAGAAGCATCTGGTTCACTGTTCTTCCGTCTGGCCTTCTTATGGGCAGACCGGCTCTTTTCAAAGGAAAAACTGTCCGCATCTGTACATCTGTACTGCGGACAGTTTTCGTCTGGTCTGTGAATCCGGGCAGTCCAGTCTGTGTGACTGGTTTCCTGGATCCTATTCGTTTCCCTTCTGGAAGAAGCCCTTGATCTTGTCGAGCGGGCTTTCCGGTGCAGAGTTCTGATTGCCGCGGATCTGTTCGTAAAGCTCTCGTTCGGTTTCACTGATCTTCTTTGGAATTTCGATTTTAACCGTTACGAACTGGTCGCCAGTGCCATGATCGGTGCGGACACCTTTGCCTTTCATGCGGAAACGCTGGTCCGGCTGGGTTCCTGCCGGGAGTGTGAGTTCTTCCTTGCCGAAGACAGTCGGTACTTCTGTCGTTTTGCCAAGGATGGCATCAACTGCCTGTACAGGCATCGTGTAGTAGATATCGTTGCCGACACGCTTGAATTCCTTATCCGGCAGAACATTGATCGTCAGATACAGATCCCCGCTCGGGCCGCCGTTATAGCCATGCAGACCTTTGCCGGCTACACGAACCCGTGCGCCCGACTGGATACCCTGCGGGATTTTGACGCTCAGTTCGGTGTGCTTTCTCGTAAAGCCATCGCCATGGCAGACATGGCAGTTTTCTTCCGGAACCCTGCCGCTTCCGCCGCATTCCGGGCAGACGGATTCCTGGCGCATCTGGCCAAAGAAGGTCTGAACGGTTTCAACGCTCACACCGCTTCCGTGACAGTTCGGGCAGGTTTTCAGCTTGCCGTTTTCTGAGCCGGTACCGCTGCAGTGTTCACAGGGGGCATCATAGTCCACCGGAATCTGAACGGTTTTGCCATGGATCGCATCCATAAAGCTGATATCGATGGTTTTGGAAATATTCTCGCCTTTGATCGGACCTGCCGACTGTCTGGACGATGAGCCGTAGCTCGAGAATCCGCTTGCTCCGGCACCGCCAAACATCGCGTTGAGAATATCGTCAATGGATCCAAATCCGCCTGTGCTTCCGCCAAAACCGCCGAATCCTCCGAAGTTTCCAAAGTTCGGATCGGTTGTTCCGTAACGGTCATACGCAGCACGCTTCTGATCATCGCTCAGAATTTCATAAGCGGCGTTGATTTCCTTGAAGCGCTCTTCTGCATCGGCGCCTTTATAGACATCCGGATGGTATTTCTTAGCCATTTTCCGGTAGGCTTTTTTAATTTCTTCCTGGCTGGCGGAACGCTCAATGCCAAGAATCTCATAGAGGTCTTTCTGCTGACCTGCCATTTCTTTTCCCCCTCTTCTCTGTTCTTCAGCTGGATCAGTTCATCCGCTGTTTCTGTTTTCCTGTATACATAAGGTCTTTCAGACTTTGTCTGTTCTGTGCTTAGTCTGTCATCCGTCCTTTGGAATACCGGATTGCATCCGGTATCTTTTCCGGGCATATGAGATGATACGCTATTATTTTGCACGCAAAGTGCGCCGAACCAAAACGGGAACCGGCAGCCGGCCTGTTTCCGGTTTGGTTCGGCACTCTTTCTGAAAAAAGCCGCAGGGGATTGGCCCTGCAGCTTCTTTCTGGAATAGTTTCGTTCAGGCTTACCTGTTAGGAGCAGAACGCTTATTTCTTTTCAGTGAATTCAGCATCGACTACATCGTCGTCGTTGCTGTTACTGGAAGCCTGTGCACCTGCATCCTGCTGTGCGCTGGCCTGCTGATACATAGCCTGGCTTGCAGCCTGAGCAGCTTTTTCAAGCTCGGACATCAGATTGTTGATCTGATCGGTGTTGTTCTCGTCGAGAGCTTTCTGGAGTTCATCGCGTTTAGCTTTCAGTTCAGTCTGAGAAGCTTCCGGGATTTTGTCCTTGTCGTCTTCGAGCATTGCATCGATCTGGGCAACGAATGCTTCAGCTTTGTTGCGGTTTTCGATCTCAGCTTTACGTTTGTCATCAGCAGCCTTGTTGGCTTCTGCTTCTTTGACCATGCGGTCAATTTCATCCTCGGACAGACCGTTGGAGTTTTCGATGACGATCTTCTGTTCTTTGCCGGATGCTTTATCTTTAGCCGTTACGTTAACGATACCGTTTGCGTCGATATCGAAGGAAACCTCAATCTGAGGTACGCCGCGACGTGCAGGAGCAATGCCGGTTAGCTGGAAGTTGCCGATTTCCTTGTTGTCAGCAGCAAGAGGACGCTCACCCTGGAGAACGCGGATATCAACGGCAGGCTGGTTATCAGCAGCTGTAGAGAAGATCTGGGATTTGTGTGTAGGAATAGTTGTGTTGCGCTCGATCAGCGGTGTCATAACGCCACCCATGGTTTCAATACCAAGAGTCAGAGGAGTTACATCCAGCAACAGTACGTCTTTCTTATCGCCGGACAGAACGCCGCCCTGAATAGCTGCACCGATGGCAACTGCTTCATCCGGGTTAACGGATTTGTTTGGCTCTTTGCCAGTAGCCTTTTTAACAGCTTCCTGAACAGCAGGGATACGTGTAGAACCACCGATGAGGAGGACTTCATCGATATCGGATGTGGACAGTTTAGCGTCTCTCAGAGCGTTCTCGATTGGTTTGATGGTGCGCTCAACGAGGCCTTTGGTCATTTCGTTGAATTTAGTACGTGTCAGAGAAGCGTCGAAGTGCAGAGGTCCGGCAGGGCCAGCGGAAAGGAACGGCAGAGAGATCTGTGTCTGCATGGTAGCGGACAGATCTTTTTTAGCTTTCTCAGCAGCTTCTTTGATACGCTGCATAGCCATTTTGTCGCTCTTCAGATCGATACCGTTGTCTTTCTTGAACTGATCAACGATCCAGTCGGCAACGATGTTATCGAAGTCATCGCCGCCCAGGTGAGTATCACCGTTTGTGGACAGAACTTCGAAGGTACCGTCTGCGATCTCAAGGATGGAGACATCGAATGTTCCGCCGCCCAGGTCATAAACGAGGACTTTCTGTTCTTTGCTGGATTTCTCTACGCCGTAAGCAAGAGCTGCGGCAGTCGGCTCGTTGATAATACGTTCAACTTCCATGCCGGCGATAGTTCCGGCATCTTTAGTAGCCTGACGCTGTGCATCGTTGAAGTAAGCAGGTACGGTGATGACGGCTTTAGTAACCGGCTCGCCGAGGTACTCTTCAGCGTATGTTTTCAGATACTGCAGAATCATTGCAGAGATTTCCTGCGGTGTATAGGCTTTGCCATCGATAGTTACTTTTTCGCTGGTGCCCATTTTACGTTTGATGGAAGAAATAACATTTGGATTTGTGATCGCCTGACGTTTCGCTGCATCACCGATGATTCTTTCATCGCCTTTGAAAGCGACAACAGATGGTGTTGTACGGTTTCCTTCAGGGTTTGGAATTACTTTGGCTTCGCCGCCTTCAAGAACAGCGACGCAGCTGTTGGTTGTACCAAGGTCGATACCAATAATCTTACTCATATGCTTATGCTCTCCTCCTTATTCGCTCACTTTTACAAGAGCTGGCCGCAGGATGCGGTCTTTGAGCTTATAGCCTTTCTGAAATACTTCTGTAACAATGCCGGGTTCAACACCCTCTTTTTTCTCCGTCTGCAGAGCCTGCATAAAATTCGGGTCGAACGGTTTTCCTTCGGCTTCGATTTCTGCAACGCCTTCGTTAGTCAGCGCTGTAATAAACTGCTGCTGGATCATTTCGAATCCTTTTACAAAGTTTTCGATTTCGGGGTTATCCGGTTTAGCGGCCAGGGCCCGGTTCAGGTTGTCGAGAATCGGGAGCAATTCCAGCGCCGCGGACTGGAATCTGTATTTTTTCGCCTGTTCAGTTTCTTTAAGCAGGCGCTTGCGTGTGTTGTCGGTATCTGCGTAAGCACGAAGAAGAGAATTCTTGCTTTCCGCGAGTTCCTGCTGAAGCGATTCAATCAGCCTTGCGGTTTCATCGAGATCGTCTGCCGTTGCTTCTGCCTCGACCGTTTCCGGTTCTACGACTTCAGCAGCTGCTTTGCGATCATTTTCGAATGTCTTTCCCTCCGGCTTCTTTGCCTGATCCGGCGTTTTTTTCGACTGATTCTTGCTCACACTGTCCTCCTTTATTTTCTGGTCCGAACGTCTTTTCAATCTGTTCGGACAGATAATCCATGAGACCTAATACTCTCGCATAATCCATTCGGTTTGGTCCGATGACCATCAGCTGTCCCTTTTCATCGCCTAGCGTATGGAAAGCACTGCTGACAATAGAGCAGTCACCAATCTGGATCAGCTTGCTTCGCTCGTCAATGGCCGCCACGCTGTCTGCGGTGGTCGTCCATTCGAAGAACAGACGCTCGTTTTCAAGAATGCGCATCAGTTCTTCAAGACGCGGCATGCTGGTAAATTCCGGCTGGGCGAGCATGTTTGCCCGGCCGTATACCTTCGGATTTCCGGAAGCGAAGCCCATGACTGCGGACATGAACGCTTCAAACAGCACTTCGCTGCGTCCGACGTCTGCCGCAAATTCCGGCCGCATTTCTTCAAACCGGTCGGCGAGCTGTTCAATCGGAACACCCTTGAGCCGCTCATTGAGCAGGTCAGTGCACCGCTTGAGATCTTCAAGGGGGATGCTGTTATCAAATGAGAACAGCCGGTGTTCCGTCTGGCCGCTGCTGGTGATGACCACAGCAACTGCCTGCCTGTCGGATACGGGAATCAGCGAAAGCTGTACGAGAGTCTGCCGGCTCTGTTCGGGTTCGATCACGACACTGGTCAGATGCGTCATCTCAGAGAGAATCGAACAGCTGATCTTTGTCAGATCTTCGAGAGATCCGTGACGCCTGGAAAAGATCGCCCGTACGGCTTTTTCCGTGCTTTCATCGAGTGAGATTTCCATCAGGTTTTCAACATAATATCGATACCCTTTGGGCGATGGAACTCTGCCGCTCGAAAGATGCGTTTTCTCCAGAAGTCCTTCTTTTTCAAGCAAAGCCAGTTCATTTCGGATCGTAGCTGATGAGACAGAGAAATCCAGCAAAGGAATCAGGGTTTTGGAGCCGACCGGTTCTGCAGTGCAGGTGAACCGTTCAACAAGACTTTTGAGAATAGCCTCCTGCCGTTTTGTCAGATCCATATTCCCACCTCGTTTTTTGGCACTCAATCTATTCAACTGCTAATTATGATAGCACCCGGTTTGGCAGATGCAAGCCTTAAGTGCTATCTGAGTTTATTTTGACAGCTATGGCCCCTCTTGCATATTCAGATGCCTGCACTCCTTCAGCCACGCTATACTGAGTTTATGAACAGAAACAGTCTTATTCAGAATGCTTTTTCCTGCGGGAAAATCCGGGGCGGATTCACCCGCAGAGATATTGATGCACCAGAATACGGAAACACCGCTTTGCATATCTGCATCAGTTCGGAAGACGTAATGATAAACCGTAACGCGATCGCCCAGGAAACACTGCCGCTTGAAAGCTGGGTCCTTGCAGGACAGAAGCATACAAACCATATCGTCCGTGTAACCAAAGCTGACCGCTCAAAAGGCGCCTTTGATGCCCAAACCGCATTTCAGAATACCGATGGTCTTTATACAACCGACCCGGATGTACTGATCGGCGTCTTTACAGCCGACTGCATCGGCATGCTTCTCTATGATCCAACTATTCCTCTTGTTGCAGCCGTTCACTCCGGCTGGAAAGGAACCGTTCAGGCCATTCTTTCCGTTCTTCTTAAAGAACTTCAGAGCCAGAACCTGCTCCATCCCGAAAGTCTGCAGATCCGCTTTTCTCCCTCTTTAATGAAAGACTCCTTTGAAGTCGGACCAGAAGTCGTCAGCGCTCTGCAGGAGATGGCGAAAAAGGAAAACAGCTCGATCGACGATGCCTTTTTTGAAGGAGAGGGCGACCGTTCCTTTGTGGACCATCAGCTGATCCAGAAGAAAATCCTTGAAGCGTACGGCATCCCCGAAGAAAACATGCATTTCAGCGATCAGGATACAAAAACGTCGCCCGACTGCTTTTCCTACCGACGGGATGGCAGACTGTGCGGCGAACATTTTTCCTGGATCTGTATTGATCCAGACCAGCAGACGGACTGATCCTTCCGGCAATTTTCAAATTCAGAAAACATATAAATTAAAGGCGCAGCTGCATTCCCGATCGGGTAAGCAGCTGCGCCTGTTTCAGTTCATGTATTCAGCTTTTTGTTTAATCTGCGGTTTTGGTCTTCTTTGGACCTGCTTCTTTTCAGACTAGTTGATATCTTTGTAGCGGCCGGAACGGTCTGCACGTTTAACCATACGTTCAAGCGTACCCCGGCGCAATTCGACCATCCGCGCAAGCCGGGTTGGAAGATCATATTTCATTCCGGACTGCAGACAGGTAAAAAAGACACTGGTGAATTCTGCGACGTAGGTCTGAATGATGATCTCCTGATCTTCCTCACTCAGGTCATACTGGGGAAAGACATTTTTCACCATGTAATTCGTAATCATGTCTCTTACAAGACACTGGAAGCGAATATCGAGGACTTCACGGTTCTTGGAAAAATAGATGTTCCGGAAGAAATTAAGGTGCTCCTGGAATTCGCGGGCGAATGCGAGAAACTGCGTAAAAAAGTCTTCATCCGCATACTCTGCAAATGTCGTCTGCACAATATCTTCTGCAATCGACACAGCGAGATTCGGGAGATCTTCGAAATGATAATAAAAAGAATTGCGGTTGATTCCGCACTCTTCAACAACTTCTTTGACGGTAATTTTGTCAGCAGGCTTGCGTGAACACAAATCGATATACGCATCCTGGATGGCTTTTCTCGTTTGTTTCATATTTTTTCCCTTTTAGAAAAAGTCTAGCAGACTTCGTTCCAATTACAAATGCGTCCAGAATGTCATTTATGTATAAATTGAACATTTCCAGTCTTACGGCTTGACAAATCGTCAAACAGTTCAAATCCGAACTGAAAAGCCGGCTGGATCAGCCGGCCCTTCAGTTCGAGAAAGAGAAAGTAAGAAATGAAACCAGAATCTGGATTTAGAATGCGGTGAAGCCGAGCATCAGGTCGGAGACACCGTTGACAATCAGGTTGGTACCAATCAGGACAGTAATCAGTGCGCCCGAATCGCTCAGATTGAAGATCAGGATCAGACCGATGATCAGGTTGCAGATACCGAGAACAAGAACCGTCCACCAGGAGCTGATGCCAAGGTTCTTAACAAAGATGGACTGATAGATTTTGAAGGTACCGACAAGCATGAAGCCAATTGCGGTAACGACACCAAGAGCAATCGATGCGCTGAAGATATTTGTGGAAATCAGAACGCCGGCAAGAATCAGCAGACCTCCGGTAACAAGGGTAAAGCCGCTCTTGAAATTAACAGCCATAAAGTAGCTGGCAACAAGAATGCAGCCGTACAGGATGCACAGGAATCCGATCATATAGATCATGGATCCGGCAAACAGACTCGGGTAAGCAATCAGCATGAAACCGGAAATGATATAGAGAATTGCAAGGATGATAAACAGAATCCGATACCATCCAAAATCACTTTTTGACATAGCGTGAGCTCCTTTCATCCCGCCTCATTTTCCAACGAACCGTTCTGGAAAAGCGGACAGCTTGTGGAAA
>Strawberry_p1__coassemble_2197_pt1 | contig 19039 bp, 12 predicted proteins | sample Strawberry_p1__metabat2_high_PE_023 | metagenome-assembled genome bin Strawberry_p1
TGAAGGTCGACATGGAACTTGTTAAAGAGCTGGATGAACATCTGACTCTTACAGACAGCGCTCCAAAGACCAACTCGGATTTCAGTGCTGTTCTCACAGCTGCCAGCGGCTATCTCTGTCCACAGACAATCGAGCTTCTGGTTGATGGTCAGCCTCTTCCTGAAGATGCGTTCACTTACAGCGTTGAAGGCGGAATCGGATCCAGTGCAAAGATTGAGATTCATGGCTCATACCTTAAAGGAAGCAGTCTGACGATCCGCGCCAAAGCCGTACTTGATGAACGGCAGATTCCGCTGACATATGAAGGCATTGACCACGTCACGCTGAAAGATCCGGATGTGCAGGTACAGAAGAATCACGATTTCAAACAGACATTCATCGCCAAAGACCGTCACGCTCTGAGTGATTCGATCGAGGTCTACATGGACAACGCTCTTCTTGATTCGAGTCTGTACACCTATCAGGCAGATACAGGAAATCTTTCGATCCCTGCTGAGAGTCTGAAGGGAACATCTCTGAAGATTGTGGTTCATACGATTCAGACCAGGATCGATGTAAACCTTACTGGCAATCATCTTTCGCTCAGCGAAAACTCGATTTCTCTGAGTGCCGATACAAGAACTGCAGATCTTCATCTGCAGGCTGATTCGTTTTGCGATCTGCCCGAATCGATCGTCATCCACAAAGCCGACAATTCCACCCTGGCTTCTTCGGCTTACACATGGAATAAAGAGACAGGTACAGTCACGCTTACAATCGATCAGCTAAATGGCGCAGAAATTCTGACCATCGAAGCTTCTGCAGCAGAACGCCATGATTCAATCCAGCTTGATAACCAGATCCAGCATGTTTCGACACAGTCTGATGAGCTGAAAACCAGACAGGATCTTGTGATTACACTCCATCCGGAAAGTCAGTTCTATGGACTTCCAGCAGCGAAAGATCTTCGGCTGATCGCAGATGGAAAAGAACTGAACACTGATTTCTATACATTCGATGCTTCTGCAGGCGAGATTCGAATCAAAGCAGAGCAGGCACTCTTTACGCAGCTTCGCATTGAAGGAACAGCCGTTCATAACGAAATCGAACTGACGGTTGATTCCAGACTGTCCAATCTTACAATAAGCGGGGAAAAGCCTGTTTCCTGGAAAGACTGGACCGCCGTGCTCAGTGCAAATGCTTATTTTGAACTGCCTGAAACGATCGTTCTCAACCTCGATGGAACGCCTCTTGACGATTCTGTCTGGACGTATGACAAGACAGCAGGCTCCATTCATGTAAATGGAACTGCGCTCCTTGGCCAGAAGCTTGAGCTTTCGGCATCGGGAATTCCAGTCGTTCAGCCGATGAAGATGAATGAAAAACTGAATCATCTTACTCTTGAATCCGATGACACCCTGAAGACCAATACGGAGTATTCAGCCATCCTGCATCCGACAGCTGGCTATCTGCTGCCAGAAACGATCGTTCTTAAAGCCGATGACAGAGCACTGAACGCCGGAGAAGATTTCACATACGATCGTGCAAGCGGAAAAATCACTGTTTCGAGCAGTGCACTTCGAGCTGAAACGCTTCAGATTCAGGCCGACGGTATTCTGGATGAATCGCCAATTACTGTTGAATTGTCCGGCAATCCAAATCTGAGTGCAGTACCGGAGTTTAAAGCAAAAAACAATACTGCATTTACAGCTGTATTTGTACCGTCTGACCGCTATGCACTCAATGAAACAATCAGCGTTTCGATCGATGGAAAAGAGCTCGCTTCTTCTGATTATTCGTATAATTCCAGAACTGGCGAACTCTCGATTCCAGCAGACAAGATGATCGGAAAAGCTCTCGCGATCCATCTGACTACCACGCAGACTCGCTTGGATCTGTCTGTAGAGGGCAAAGATCTGACTCTCTCCGCTTCGAGCATTTCGCTGCCGATTCAGGATGAATCTCTGATCCTGCAGCTGTCTGTTCCTGAATGGTTCGATCTGCCGGAAACTATCGTACTTAGAGCAGACGATGAAGCACTCGATTCCGAATCCTGGACGTATGATTCCAAAGCCGGAACCATTACCATTGGAAAAGATGCGCTTTCTGGAACGGAAGTTCTGAGCGTCGTCGGCAGCGGATCAAAGTCCAGCAAGCCAATCGAATTTGTTGATGAAGTGGATCATGTAAGCATCTCCAATCCGGACCTGAAAATCTGGAGCGATGCAATTATTCACTTCGGTCAGCCGGATGCCTGGTATTCATGGCCGCAGACGATTACTGTAAAACTCGATGAGCAGACTCTTGATGGCAGCAAATACGTCTACGATCGAGAAGAAGGAACAGTCTCCATTCCAGGCGAAACTCTTCTTGGAAGCAGGCTGACTGTTTCGGGTACTGCAGTCAAACGAATTGAACCAGTCACTCTTCATACAGAACTTGAAGGCCTGATAATTACTTCGAACGAGCCTTCCACCTGGACAGAATGGAAAGGAACTCTGAGCGCTGAAGCCTATACCAGCCTTCCAGAAACGATCAAGGTCACCTTAGATGATCGAACCCTCGTTTCTGATGAAGATTATGTCTATTCTTCAAAGACCGGAAAGATCACCGTAAAAGCCGAAGCTCTTCTTGGTCAGAATCTGACCATTGAGGCAGCATCTGTACCGACGATCCAAGCCATTCAGGTTACTGAAAAACTGGATAAGATCTCCATGGAAGCAGAGCAGCCGCAGACGAATACAGACTGGACTGCAAAACTCACCGCAAACGATGGATGCTTCCTGCCCAAAGAGATTGAAGTCACTCTTGATGGCAAAAAGCTTTCCGAAAATCAGTATTCCTGGAACAGGGAAACAGGAGTATTGAAGATTTCTGCTCAGTTCATGAAAGCTGAACAGTTGGAAATCAAAGCAACTGCGATCGACCTGTCCCTGCTGCGTACGGTTACTGATGCTCTTGAAAATCTTTCTGAAGAAGAATATGGAGCTGAAACAATTGCGGCATTGCGGAGACCGCTTAAACAGGCTGCAGATCTTCTGAAAAAACCAGGCTCTCAGAGCGAGGTCAATGAAATGACCCGCAAGCTCTCTGCGCTGCTTCTTGCTCAGAGAAAGATCCCCTCTGCTGAACTTCTTTCGCTGATCAAATAATTGAAGACAGAGTAAGAAAGTTTCCTGAAGGGAAATCTTTTAGAGAAAACAGTCTTTCACTCCGTTCCAGAGCGGAAAGCTGACTGAAAATACTGATATATAAAGATTCTGACGCATGCTGCGAGAGCTTTGAACATCTGAGGGCAGATTTTCAAAGCTTCGGCATGCGTTATTCTTTTTGCCTTTTCTGTTCTGTCTGGAAGCCAGCCGATCGATAAGCAGGGAACGTTATTCGTGATCTATGCACTTATGAAGAATCCTGATGGCAGAAGAATCGTTTCAGGCAGCAGGGATGAACCAGAAAGAGATCCGGCTGATTTGTAAGGCGGTCATAATCTGGTCAATTCATCAGGCATTTGCCTTGAATTTATTGCAGTCTGTCTTCATTTCTTGACGGATGAAAAGAAAAGTTTTAAAAAGTACGTGTTAAGAATTAGAAAACAGCAGGGGAGCCCGCAAGGGCTGAGAGGAAGTCTGGCTTCGACCCTGGACCTGATGCGGATCATGCCGCCGTAGGAAGCTGAACAGCCGACTTTATGCAGGAGAATCCGTTCGGGTTTTCCTGTTTTTTGTATTTGAAGAAAGGATGTGATCAGATCCGGGAGACCGGCATGAACAGGGGAGCGCCTGGGCATGAGCAGAGAGCGAGGGAGGCCATTTGTCTGGTCTGAGAGGAGATCCGCAGATCTCGACCGCCTGACTGAAGACCAGTCAGTTCGCAAAGTGAAAGACAGAGACGGTCTGTCTTGATAAAAGGAGAAAACATGAAAAACAATTCTGTTCGAAAACTGACTTTTGCGGCTCTGCTTACAGCGGTTGCTGTTGCAGGAAGCCTGATTTCCTTTCCGGTCTTCGGAAGCAAGTGCGCGCCTGTTCAGCATATGGTCAATGTCTTCTGTGCTGTTCTGCTTGGACCGGTCTATGGAACCGGCGTTGCCTTCTGTGCAAGCCTGCTTCGCAACATGGTGGGCCTTGGCAGCATTATGGCTTTTCCGGGAAGCATGATCGGTGCTCTGCTTGCCGGACTGGTCTGGAAGTATTCGCACAATCTGTGGCTGACTGTCCTTGGCGAAGTATTCGGTACAGGTATCCTTGGCGGTCTCTGCGCGTATCCGCTGGCCATTCTGTTCCTTGGGATCAATGCCGGTGAAGTGGCTTTCTATGCCTATATCATTCCGTTCCTCATCTCAACAGTTGTCGGTTCCCTGATCAGCGGCGCTGTGCTGCAGGCCATGTCTAAATCCGTTCTGCCATCTCTGACCGGTTCGCAGAAAGCGTAATTCTTCTTAACAAGTGTGAGAAACAGGACAAACCGTTCGTATCTGAAAAGAGGCAGGCAGTATATGGACTCTGAAGGATCAGAATGAAAGCGCACGAAACTGAAGACAGAAGAAATTGAGCAGACAGAAAAGGTTCTGTCTGCAGTCAGGAGGCTGTAAATGACATCTGAGTTAATTTTCGATTCCATGAAGGATTCAGGAGTGGAGCTTGCAAGACGGATTGCAAAGAAGCACCCGCTGGTGCATTGCATTGTGCCGGCAGTCAGTGCAAGCCGCGTAGCCAATCTGCTCACTGCATGTAACGCTTCGCCAATTATGAGCGACTATCCCTCAGAGTCCGGACAGGTAACGAAACGAGCACAGGCTCTCGCCCTGTCTCTTGGCATGCCTTCCAGCCACAAAACGGCAGCTATGCAGGCCAGTGCAGTACATGCCTCAAATCAAAAGATCCCTTTTGTTCTGGATCTGACTGGAATCGGTGTTTCGGATATCCGTCAGTCAATCGCTAATTCGCTCATTTACTGTCATCCTGCTGTGATTAAAGGCAATCTTTCTGAACTCAGCTTTCTCTGTCATGCAGGAGGAAGCGGAACCATCGATGCGGATTTGGAAGATGCTGAGCAGGCACTGTGCGATAAAGAGCTTATAAACAGCCTGAAGCAGTATGCAATCAAAAAGCAGACGATTCTTGTCTGTACAGGAAAAACGGATCTGCTGATCAGTCAGGATGGAAACTTATTTACTATCTATGGCGGATCAGAATGGATGAGCCGTATTTCCGGAACCGGCTGCATGCTCAATACTCTGCTTGCAGCGGCTTTATCCACCTGCGGATCCGAGCCTGATGAGCGGATTGAAACCACCCGACAGACGCTCGAGTTGTTTAAGAGCTGGGGTGAAAAAGCCGAGAAACGTATGAAGCCGGAAGATGGATGCGGATCGTACTGGACCTATTTTCTCGATGCTGCGACGTGGAAAGACTGAACGAGTAAAAGCAATGAATGAGCAGCGGCACCGGCTGCCTGAAGACAGAGGAGAGACTGAATGAAAAAAGACCTTCAAAATTCACTGCGACTCTATGCACTGACAGATCTTTGCTATGTAAACGATGAAAAGAGCATGGCTGATCTGGTAAAAGAAGCGATTGAACAGGGCGCAACGATGATTCAGCTTCGTGAAAAGCATCTGCAGGGCGATGCGCTGGAGCAGGAAGCCAGGGAAGTTCTTGCGGTATGCAAAGAGCAGAATGTGCCCCTGATCATCAACGATGATCTGCAGCTTGCGTTAAAGATTCATGCCAATGGCGTTCATCTTGGACAGAAAGACGGCAATGCAAAAGAAGCCAGAAAACTGTCTGGCGAAGACTTCATTATCGGCGTGACTGCACCATCCATCGAACTGGCCAGAATGGCGCAGGAAGATGGCGCCGATTATATCGGTGCCGGTGCAATCTATCCCACGGCAACCAAAACAGATACAAAACCGCTCACTCCGGAAGCCCTGAGTGAAATCGTCTCTTCTGTTTCCATCCCAGTCGTTGCGATCGGCGGACTGAACCGGCACAACTGCGATCTGCTTATGCATACCGGAATCACCGGCATCGCCACATCGTCCGGTGTCTTTGCCCATCTTGACGAGGATGGAGAAGTCGAGCAGTTTCGTAAAAAAGCAGAAGAAATCTGTGCTTCATCACATGCATAAAAGGAAATAACCAGAAACGGATGCAGATCCCGTAATCTGATCTGTCGCGGCGAGTCGGGAGCACCACTTTTCGTCGCGTAACAAAAGAGAATGCAAAAACAGACATGAAGCAAAACTCTGCCAAAGATTTCTTTCAGGCAGAAAACGCAGGGAGTGTCTTGAGAAAATGAGGAGATCATCATGAAAACTGCATTATCAATCGCCGGGTCTGACCCGAGCGGAGGCGCTGGAATTCAGGCAGATTTAAAAACAATGACCTGCAATGGCGTTTTTGCCATGGCTGCCATTACCTCCCTGACCGCGCAGAATACAACGGGTGTTTCTCAGGTTGTCCCTATGGAACCCGAATTTATCCAGGAACAGATCCGCATGGTTGTAAACGACATCCGTCCGGATGCCATTAAAGTCGGCATGGTTCCCAATGCAAAAGCGATTCATGCTGTCAGCCAGTCGCTTCACGAATTAAAAGATGTTCCGACTGTAGTTGATCCGGTTATGGTATCGACAAGCGGAAGCATGCTCATGGAACCGGAAGCGGTTGAAGTTCTGAAAAACGAACTGATCCGTGAAGCCGACCTGATTACCCCGAATATTCCGGAAGCTGAAGTCCTTTCCGGCATGAAGATTACATGCAGACAGGAAATGGAAACCGCTGCTAAGCTTCTGGCCGATACATATCACACTGCTGTTCTGATCAAAGGCGGTCATCGCGTGGAAGATGCTAACGACCTGCTCTATGACGAAAACGGAATTCGCTGGTTTGAAGGAAAACGGGTTCTGACTGAAAACACCCACGGTACCGGCTGTACGCTTTCGAGTGCGATTGCCTCCAATCTGGCAAAAGGGTATTCCATGGCTGATTCCATTCGAAGAGCCAAGGACTACATCACCAGAGCACTTGCGGATGGTCTGGATCTTGGCGCCGGTTCAGGTCCGATGAATCATGCCTTTATCGGCCTCGAATCATTTTTTGACGGGGCTGAAGAAACATGCTGACAAAAGTTCTGCTGACCGTCTGCGTCATCGCGTATTTTGCATTCAGTCTGTGGATCGTACGTGATGTCCGTCTGGATACAAAAACCATTTCGATCTGTGCCATTGTCATTGCACTGACACTGATTCTGGAAAGCATCTTTATCCCGCTCCCCACAGGTGCTGTTATCCCTTTATGTTCGCCGGTTCCGCTGCTGGTTCTGGCGATCTGTATCGATCCAAAGCTGGCTATTATCTCCGGATGGATTGTCGGGCTGCTCTCGATGGTGATGCTGCCGACCTGGCAGCCTGTTCACTGGGCGCAGATCTTTGTGGAACATCTGGTCTGCTTCTCATGTCTTGGCTATGCAGGACTGTTTCCATCCAAATCAAAACTTGGCATTCTTCCTGGCATTCTTGTGGCTTTCTTTCTGAAGTTCATGGGACATGCAGCAAGCGGTGTTGTGTTCTTCTCACAGAATGCCTGGGATGGCTGGGGTCCATGGGCCTACAGCATGGCTTACCATCTGACAAGCAAGGTTCCGCTGATGATCCTCTGCGCTGTTGTGATGATGGCTCTGCCTCTCAAGACAATTGAACGTCTTGGCAAATCGAAAACGATGAAACAGAAAGGAAGTGCGGCATGATTGACGGGATTCTTAAACATGACAATTCGTTCTCGGCAATTCTGATTAAAGAAGCACTGCCGGACTGGGAAAAGTATCTTTCCCACCCGTTTCTGCTTGCTTTAGCGGATGGCAGTCTTGATTCGCAGAAATACAGATACTATATGATTCAGGACTATCTGTATCTTGGCGAATATGGAAAATGCTTTTCACTTGGCATTGAATGCGGTACAGACGATGAATTTCATGCAGTCTGCGATCACTATCTCAACCGGATCAGGAATTTCGAACTGGACGTTCATCGCGGTGCATTTGATTCACTGGGCATTACCCAGGAGGATCTGAAGCATTCCGTTCCATCTCTGGAAAACCTTGGCTATACCTCTTATATGCTTAAGGAATGCTATGAGGGCGGACAGGAAGAAATCCTTACCGCTATTCTTGCCTGTGCGCTCAGCTATGAATACATTGCTCATTCCATTGTGGCAAAAATGCCCTCTGCACTCGATCATCCGCTGTATGGCGACTGGTTTGAACAGTATGACTCTGAAAACTATGCAGAAGAGAATGTTGTACTCTGCAACCTGTTAGACCGTCTGACCAAGTCCTGCAGCGAAGAGAAGAAAGAGCATCTCAAAGAGATCTTTCATACCTGTTCCCGGTTTGAACAGGGCTTCTGGAACGGCGCCTGGTCGATGACGGATGAATGGGGCAGTACGGATCAGAAGGATTGCTAGCCGAATTTTTCAGCCGCGCGGCTGCATCAAACAGATATTCGCCAGAGCATAGACAGAGGAGATGAAAACTATGAATGAAATCACAAGATTCAGAGATGAATACTTCTTTCTGTCCAATATGTATCCTGCGCCCATTGAATTTGAAGGCGTAAAGTACCTTTGCTCAGAGTCTGCCTATCAGGCTGCAAAATGCATTGATCCAAAGGATCGGGAACAGTTTGTCAGCCTGGATGGCTATGAAGCAAAAAAGCTCAGCAGAGAGATTCCCTGGCGAAGCGACTGGTTCGACATCAACCTGGATGTGATGTACGCCTGTCTGAAGGACAAATTCACCAGACATCCACAGCTTGCAGAGCAGCTTCTGGCAACAGGAGATGCAAAGCTTATCGAAGGCAATACCTGGGACGACCAGTTCTGGGGAGTCTGTGACGGAGTCGGGGAAAATCATCTTGGAAAACTTCTGATGCAGGTTCGCAGTGAACTCAAAGAAGAAAAGAAGAACACTTCTTCGAATCAGCAGGAAATCTGATCAACAAAAAATTACCGATAATACGAAAACAGAACTGGATCAGGCCTTTAAAAAAGGGCGAGATTCAATTCTGTTTTTTTGTTGGGGCATCGTTTTTAATCTCTGCAGCCCTGAGATATTTTCAGTGTGCAAAGAGCGAATGATGACTATTAATTTCCAATCGTTCGGATAATTGCTGACGATATTAAAGAACGTTCATAGAAGCATTGATTCTGTAAAAATAGCCGCGGTATTCTGCAGATAACAAGTCGAAGAGCGAACTGTTTGTAGAAAGGAAAGAAGACAATGAAAATCTGTCCCTTCTGTCGGTGCCAGAATTCAGACACCAATATGTACTGTACATTCTGTGGAAAACCGCTCAGCCAGCTGAAAAAGCAGGACGCTTCCTGTAAAAATCCAGAGCAGAATCCCGGAAACGCACCTGAATACTCATCCGAATATTCCGGAAATCCCCATCCCTATACAGCCCAGAGTTCAGGTCCGTCAAACTCATCAAAGAAAACAGGCAGAAAGAAAACAGCTGCCATTCTTTGTACGGTTACAGCCGTCATGCTTGGTCTAGGAGCTGCCACAGCCTATCTGTATACAGTCAATCAGCCGACTGACAAAACAACCGAAGCTTCAAGAGCACAGAGCAATTCAATAGTCCTGCAGCAATCAGAGATTTCGGAAGCTGAACGGAGTTATTTTAAGGCGATTGAAGAAGATCCACAGGACCCGGAGGCCTATTCGGATCTCTATGCATTTTATATTGAGGAAAACCGACTGGAGGATGGATGCAGAGTGCAGCAGCAGGCAGAAGAGCAGCTTGAGAAATCCAGCCTGGTCAGTTTTTATAACACTGTAAATCAACTGGACAAAGAGAATCAGCTGGTCCAGACCAGTGCAGATCCGGTGCAAAAACAGAAATACCTGGTTGTCACAGAGCTAACAGGACTCAACCGGACACCTGAAAGCCTTCTTGATGAAGTCTGGTTGATTGAAAAAAGCGGGCGCTTTTCCTTTATTGATCCTCAAGGATCACAAGTCAGCGAATCAACAGGTTTAACAGCTATGGTGCTGGATTTTCGACAGACTAATTCAGGAGTCATGGCATGTATTGATGATTCTAATCTTGCCATGGCGTCCAGTCAGAATCAGTATCCGCCAAACCCGAATACGCAGTACAGCTACTGTTCCGGGCTTGGGGCAGCCACGAACCCCGTGACCTTTTATCTCGACGAAAATGATCAGCTTCAGAGGGATGTTAAGTATCCGGAGAATTATGATGATCTGCCAGAATGGCCGGATCAACCGATTCTGGTGAATTATAAAGATACATACACTGCACCTTACTATATTTATAATCCGAGTAACAACATGACGTATGGTCCTTATTCCGAGAACTACCCGGGGTGCATTGCTCAGGCCGCAAAAAGGTATCCTGCCAGGTATACGCACTTTACAGTCCCTGTACCCTATACCAATAACCAGCCAGTCGGCGGTCCGTTCTGGGTTTCGCATGATGGACAAGTCTCTATTTATTCTGCAGATGGAGCATTTCATGCGGATAACTTTGATAAAGCAGAATTGATTGACCGCTCTTCGATGGCAGGTTTTAAGGGAGGACGGATCAGCGTTATTGATGAACACGCTGACTTTGTATACGCTGGTGCTTTTGATGCAGTTGGAACTGCAATTAATAATATTGCTCCTGTTAGAATCGACGGCACGTGGTATCTGATTGATCTCGATCCAGCCCCTTCAGCTCTAGCTCAAAGTGAGCAGGAGCAAAAATCCGGCTCAGATATGAACTCAGCTGTTGAGCGTACATCTGTTGCAGCGGAGGAAAAGATTATTGCGATGCCTGCAGATGCAGTTCATAACTATGGTTACTTTCCTTACTCCGGAAAAGTGTGGACTGGATTTGAAATTCAGTCTGATGGCGGTTTTACCTACTACAAAATCATCGAAAATGCGATGCAGATTGATGACGAATATTTCAATACAAAAGAAAAGACAACGCTGGAAGGTAAACTGGAAGCCATTGAAACGGCTGATGGGGTAATTCGATTCCGAATTGTACAGATGGAACATACTCTTCCTCTTGGTTATCTGGAAACAGAGTCGAACGGAATCAAGGTCTATGAAGTGGATCTGCCGGATGTGACCATAGGCACTGAAATTCTTTACTATCCAAAAGGAACGCCGTGGAATCAGATCGACGAAAAAACCAGAGAACGGCTGATGACTATGCAGGAACCTCCTGTCGAGGGACAGCCGTTAAACGGAGCGGCTATCCGGATCAATGAATCCGATCAGGTCTTTCAAAGCAAATACTGAAACAGCCGGAAATTGCAGATCATTCCGTCTGTAAAAACGTAAATAAACCAGTTCCTGCCATAAAGATTGAACTGGAAAGGAAACTGTATGAAAAAATGTCCCAAGTGCGGCAGTGAGAATGAAAATCACTATCGCTACTGTCTTAACTGCGGTGCTGAATTGAGCGAATCAGATGAGCTGGAAAAAACCGATCCGACCAATTCTGCTGACGAAACTGCCAGCCCGACAGACGATTTGCCTCCCGAAGGCGAGAATAAGAGGAATAAGAAGAAGGCCGCTCTCATTATCGCAATCGCAGCATCACTTGTTCTTGTCGTTGGGATCGGCACATCCTTCTTAGCCAGCCAGAAAAACAGAAATGAAATTCCAGATGCTGCTGCAGATGCCAGCATGGAAAAAAGCAAAAAGAGTCACATGGATCATATGGCTGTTCGTGTTTCGTCAGTCGTCCACGCATCCAGCCATTCTGCCAGAAAGATCCTGTCTGAGAAGTCTGAACAGGCTTCTGAATCTTTGAAGGAAGCTTCGGAAACAACTTCTGAAACATACAGCGAAAGAGAGCTTCCTCTGTTTATTCAAGAAGCTGACTACATTGATGATGCGCATACTCTGATTACGCTTGATTCCGGGATCCAGGAATTTGAAGTTCTAGGAGAACTTGGCGAGCTGGATTCCGTTCCGTTTAATATTGCAGATGAACTGTGGATGGTTGAAAAGGACGGCAAGTATTCCTTCGTAAATCCGCAAGGAAAGACTGTCAGCGGATCCTCTGGATCAAAAGGAATTATTTACCGTCGGAGTTTATCGTTTGGCCAGAAGGGGTCCTTTGCCTGTATCCAGGATGAAAGCAGCAGTTCGTATACAGAGGAGAATAAATATCCATTAACTGAGGATATGAAACATGGCCCGAGCTGTGGTGTGCTTCACGGTCCCCCCCTATCCCTGGGGATTCGCAGTTCAGGAAGATTGAACTGTCGCAATTGAACCTTCCCGGCAGGTGTCAGACGGATCGTTCTTTGAAGGACCTTATCCGGATCAGCTCCTTTTTGTTGCAGAAAATCTGGAGGACTCTTACACGCCTTATATTTACAATCCGAAAACAGACATCCTGTATGGTCCGTATTCAAAGGAGAACCCGGGGGCAATCAGTCAAACGAAAATTGGTGCGGAAACCAGACTGATCTACGATGACAGTACGGTGAATGGAATAGTGAATTATGAACTTGCGGGTCCGTTCTGGACGCAGGACTGGAATCAGTTTGTTCTCCATTCCGAAGATGATGAACAGCAGATTCCCGGTTTCGATGAGGTGCTTCTCATTGACTACAATGCGAGCGGCGGAATTCAGGGTTTAGAGCTGCATGTCTATGACAAACACCTCAATCCTCTGTATTCGGGCAATTTTGAAGCAGGCGCTTCTCCAATTGGCTCCGTCATTCCTGTGCAGGTCAATGGAATCTGGTATCTGATCAATACAGATCCGGTTCAGGAAGAACAGAATGAGACAGCCAGTAATTCCGCGATTCAGATGGCTGCAGGCACCTATACGATCTGTCCGGATACTCCGGACGGCCAGCTAAGTGAAGACAGGTACTATCAGTACGACGCAAAAGGCGTTCTTAAACCAAAAACTGCAGCAGATGGAAGCATTCAGTTTACCATCACAAATCTGAATATTGCCGACTACTCTGACTATGAAGGAAAGATGAAAGACGGCAAACAGCTTGTGAGGTTAGAGCTTCTGGAGCTGTTTAACGGGCGGACTGCTCTCTTCTATCCGGCAGACACTCCCTGGGATGAGATTGATTCCGCCACACAGAATCAGCTGCTTCGCATGGAAATCCCGGTTTCTGAAGGTGATACTCTGGCTGGAAACGTAATCCGAATCAACGGTACAGAGCTGACGCTGATGCAGTACGGTGCGCAGTAATCTGAAGGATAGATATTCATAAACCAGTGACCAAACCCGGAAACAAACTGTTAACGAGAAAAAATCCGTTCTTCAAAGAGCGGATTTTTCAACACATATTGATTTTGACAAATACATAATCTAAATATACTTATATCGTTATATTCATACAGACAAAATGCAGATTCAGCAGAATTATCTGATGGCCGCAGGCGAATACCTGAATATTCTCCAGGTCCTCAGACAGAACATCCATGACTGAACGAAAGAGGGCAGGAAAAGCAAAATGATCCCATCACTGTCTTTTGAACAGATCATTTTCTGTCATGGAAGCTGAACTGGAAAGGAAACAGTATGAAATATTGTCCAAAATGCGGCAGTCAGAACAAGGATGACTATCGCTTCTGTCTTAGCTGCGGCGCAGCATTAGACGGTTCAGATGACTGGGCCAATACCGTACCGGTAGATGCAGCCCCTCATAACCCGGTTCCGTCAAATATTTAGCCAGAACAGAACTATGGCGCATATGAACAGGCATCAAATCCATAGTCTGGCGGCGGGACTTATCAAGGAGAGAATCCCAATCCCGGAATCTATGGAGCACCGCAATACAATCAGAACCCGCAATATGCTTCCTCCCCGTATCAGCAGCCAGGGCAGAAGAAATCAAAATAGGGCAGAAAACAGAAGAAGAATCAGGCAGCTTCAAACTATTCGCCATCGCCATACGGTTCGCAGCCGAAAGAAAAGAAGAAAAGTAAAGCAGGGCTCATTATCGGCATTGTTGCAGCTCTGGTCATAGCTGGCGGTGCAGGCGGATATTTCCTTTACAGCAGGAATAAGAACGGTGAGAGTTCGGAAAGCAGTGCAGACATTACAATAGAAGGAAGTGAACGAAGCGAACCGATTCTTCAGGAAAATCCGGAAGATCTGGAAACCTCTATTACCCTTTACAGGCTGTATGTTGAAAACGGTCAGCTTGATGAAGCATATCAGGCTGGGCAGAATGCCGCAGCTGCGCTGAGCGAAAGCGATCTTCCTCGGTTCCTGGAAACGGTCGATGAAATCGATCAGGAGAACCATCTGATCACGATCGATTCGGGAAAACGACAGTATGAAATCATCGCCGAACTTGGCTCTCTGGACTCCATTCCTTTTAGCGTTGCAGACGAAATCTGGATGATTGAAAAAGATGGAAAATATTCCTATATCAATCCGGAAGGAAAAACAGTCAGCGAATCAGATGGTACAGTCGCCAGGACCTTCCTTCAGTACAACACACTGAGCGGTCCATTCTCTTCAGCGTGCATTGCGGATGAGAATGCCAGCAATGCGCAAGGTAAGAATGTTTTTCCAGACCCGCAAGTCATCCAGGGTGCTCCTCATTGCGGTATGCTCCACGGCACACCTGCTCCCTTCGGGTATTTTGTGCAGGATGACGGGTCGGTAGCGATACAGCCAGCCTACGAGATCTCAGAAGGTACAGTTTATAAAGGAGAAGTGCCAGAACAGCTCTTCTTTGCAGCGCACAGTCCCAAGGACAGCTTTACACCCTATATTTTCAATCCAAAGACAGAGAAACTGTATGGTCCATATACGGAAGAAAACCCTGGTGCGGTCAGTCAGCGTACAAATCGTCCGCTAGACAGGCGTTCCTTTGATGACAATTCGATTTCGGGTCTATACAATTATCTAATTATTGGTCCATTCTGGAGTCAGGAGGGCGAGCAGTTTGTTCTTCATTCAGAGGATGACGAGCACCAGATCTCTGATATTGATGAAGTTAAGCTCATCGATTACACTGCCGCCGGCGGGATCAAGGACTCACACCTGACTGTCTATGACAAAAACCTCACACCAATCTATTCCGGATCTTTTGAATCAGGAGCAGCTCCGATCGGCTCGGTTATCTCTGTTCAGATCGATGGCACGTGGTACCTGATTAATACGAAACCGGTTGACGAAGAAAAGAGTGTCTCAAGTGATTCAGCCATTCAGAATGCTGCAGGAACCTGTACGATCTGTCCGGATTTCGGTCAGAAAGAGATTCAGTTCACCATTCGTGATGATGGAACGTTTGCCGAACAGGTGGTAACCGACAGTCCAAATGGTTTTCCAAGCGACGACACTTACTATCAGTATGACGCCAGCGGTGCTCTTACACCGAAAACTGCTCCAGATGGAAGCATGCAGTTTACAATCTCAAATCTGAAAACTTCTGACTATTCTGACTACAACGGAAAGATGAGAGAGGGCAGAAATCTTGCTTACTGGATGCTTCTGGATCTGTTTAACGGACGGACGATTCTCTTCTACCCGGCAGGCACTTCCTGGGATCAGATTGATTCTGTTACCCGTGAGCAGCTGCTTCGCATGGATCCGCCTGTGACTGAAGGCGAACCGCTGAAGGCAAATGTGATCCGGATCAACGCTTCAGAAATTACGCTGATGCAGGACAGCGCACAATAGTCTTTCCTGAAGAATCAGAAAGAAACAGACAGCACAATTCAAAAGCAATGATCAAATCCATTCACAATCTGCAAATAACAGAAAAATCCGTTCATCAAAGAGCGGATTTTTAATTCGTATTGATTATGACAAATACAGAATCCAAAATACTTATATCGTTATATTGATACAGATGAAATGCAGAATTGATTCATCGGAAAGGAAGCACGATGAAATATTGTCCAAAATGCGGCAGTTCGAATGCGGATGACTATCGCTTTTGTCTCAGCTGCGGCGCAGCGCTTGACGGCTCAGACGACTGGGTCAATACCGTACCGGTAAATCAGGCTGAACATAACTCAATGCCCTCAAACCTTCAGCAGGAACAGAACTACGGCTCATATAATGGAGCTTCAGATCCATATCCGAATATGCCATCAGGCAGCCCATATACAGGTAATGGAACATATCCAGGCGGAAACCCGGATCCCGCTTCGTATGGATCGCCTTCCTATGGCGAAACTTCACCATATGGTTTCTCCCCGTATCAACAGGCAGGACAGAAGTATTCAAAACCGGGAAACAAACCGGGCAGAAAACAGAAGAAAAATCAGCCGGCAAATCCTTATTCTACTGGTATATTCTACTGGTATATATGGATCACAGCCTCCGAAAAAGAAGAAAGGCAGAGCAGGACTCATTGCTGCGATTGTTGCAGCTCTGATTATTGCCGGGGGTGCTGGCGGATACTTCCTTTACACCAGAAATAAGAATGGAGAAGATTCGCGGATTGCAGATGCAGCAACAGAAGACGGCTATCAGATTCTTATTGACGATCAGTCAGACCTGGATGTAACCATCGGTCTCTATCAGGAGGCAATTGATCATGGTCAGTACGATGCAGCATATCAGGTTGAACAGCATGCAATGGATGCGATGAGCGAAGATGATTTTTCTCAGTTCATTCAAACGGTCGATGAAATCGATCAGGAGAATCAGCTGATTGCGATCGGTTCAGAAAAACGTCAGTATGAAATCATCGCCGAACTTGGAGCTCTGGATTCCATCCCTTTTACCATTGCAGACGAAATCTGGATGATTGAAAAAGACGGAAAGTATTCCTATATCAACCCGGAAGGAAAGACAGTCAGCGAATCTGACGGTGTCCTGGCCAGGATTTATCTGCGGGAGACCACTCTGGATGGTCCGGTATCTTCTGCATGCATTGCGGATGACAATGTCTACGAAACGCAAGGTCAGAATTCATTTCCCAACCCGCCAGAACTGGGAGGAGCACCTCGATGCGGTGTGATGCATGGCGATGCGGCTCCATTTGGATATATAGTTCGCGATGATGGAACTGTAAGTAAAGAAGCGACCTGGGCCATGATGCCAGATGTTGTTTATGAAGATGAAGAGCCAGAACAGCTGCTCTTTGTATCGAGCGATTTCTTTGACAGCTTTGCCCCCTATATTTTCAATCCAAAGACAGACAAACTGTATGGACCCTATACGGAAGATAACCCGGGAGCTGTCAATCAGCTCATGAATGATCCGTCCTATAAGCGATCCTTTGATGAAAGAACGGTATTGAACTTAACAAATTTTGGGGTTGTTGGCCCGTTCTGGACGCAGCATGATAATCATTTCGTCCTTCATTCCGAAGATGATGAGCAGCATGTCTCTGGTCTTGATGAAGTAAAGCTCATTGATTACACCGCCGCCGGCGGAATCAAAGACTCTCACCTGACTGTCTATGACAAAAACCTCGCTCCCATCTACTCCGGCTCTTTTGAGTCCGGTGCCGCGCCAATCGGTTCGGTTATCCCTGTTGAAATCAATGGCACATGGTATCTGATCAATTCGGACCCGGATGATGAAGACGAGAGTACACCTGCCATTGATTCAGCCATTCAGATGGCAGCAGGAACTTATATAGTCAGCCCTGATCTTGGCCAAAAAGAGACTCAGTTCACCATTCGTGAGGATGGATCATTCAGCTGCCTGATGGTGACGGATCATCCATATGGCTATGCAACAGATAATTACTCTCAGTATGAGGCCGCTGGCGTTCTGACACCGAAAACTGCAGCCGACGGAAGCCTTCAGTTTACGATCTCAAATCTGAAAATCACTGACTCTGCTGAATATCGCGGAAAGATAAAAGACGGCAGATATCTTGTCGGCTGGCCTATTGAAGATCTGTTCGACGGACGTACGATTTTCTTCTACCCGGCAAAGACTGCCTGGGATGAGATCGATTCTGTTACACAGAAACAGCTTCTCCGTATGGAAGTTCCGGTTACTGAGGGCGAACCGCTGAAGTCAAACGTAATTCGGATCAACGGTACAGAAATCACACTGATGCAGTAGAACACAAGTACCTGATTCACAACCTGTAAAAGATTGAAAATCCATTCTCAGAGAGCGGATTTTTTAATTCATATTGATTTTGACAAATTCAGAATTCAAAATGCTTATATCGTTATATCAAAACACGCGAAATGCAGAATTGGAAAGGAAACACTATGAAATATTGTCCACAGTGCGGCAGTCAGAATGCGGATGACCATCGCTTCTGTCTGAGCTGCGGTGCAGCATTAGATGGATCCGATGAGTGGAAAAATACCGTTCCGGTAAATCCGTCAAACCAGAATCAGATTCCGCCTGACATTCAGCCAGAACCCAATTACGGATCCTATAATGGAACGCCCAATCAATATTCAGGCATGCAGTCTGGCGGCTCATACCAAAATGACGGATCTTATTCTGGAGGAAATCCGAATCCGGCTCCATATGGATCGCCTGTCTATGGCCAGAATTCGCAATACGGCTCATCACCATATCAGCAGCCTGGACAGAAGAATTCAAAAAGAGGCAGAAAGCAGAAGAAGAATCAGGCCGCAAATCCTTATTCGACATCAACATACGGCTCACAGCCTTTGAAAAAGAAGAAGGGCAGAACAGGACTCATTATTGGAATCGTGGCAGCTCTTGTGATTGCCGGCGGTGCTGGCGGCTACCTCCTGTACAGCCGGAATAAGAATGGAGATAGCTCTCGAAGCGCAGATGCAGTTCTGGAAGATCCAGCAGACCTGGATTTATCCATTGCTGCTTACCAGCGGTTTGTCGATAACGGTCAGTATGAAGAGGCTTATCAGATCAAACAGAACGCGGCGGACGCAATGAGCGAAGATGATTATTCCCAGTTCATGGAAACAGTCGATGAAATTGATCAGGAGAACAATCTGATCACCATGGACTCCGGCAAACGCCAGTATGAAATCATCGCCGATCTAGGCAGCCTGGACTCCATTCCTTTTGGCATTGCGGACGAAGTCTGGATGATCAAAAAAGACGGCAGGTTTTCCTATGTCGGACCGG
>Strawberry_p1__coassemble_2208_pt1 | contig 18835 bp, 23 predicted proteins | sample Strawberry_p1__metabat2_high_PE_023 | metagenome-assembled genome bin Strawberry_p1
GGCTTCTTCATGAAAAAAGCTTCTCTGGAAACTCTCAAAGGCATGCTGATCGCGTATGCGATTGCTACAGGTGCATCGCTTTCTTCGTTGTTTACCTGTTACACATCCTCCATTATCGCGTTTTTGTTCGGCCTTTCTGCTTTCTACTTCTTCTGCCTGGTTCAGATCGGTCTGAAGACAAAAATAGAACTTTTCACCCTTTGGCCCGATTCTGTACACCGGAGTGATGGTGCTGGTAATCGGCGAAGCCATTCTGATTCTTTTTCACGTTTCGGACGCCACACAGGTCCTGACATTTTTCGGAGGAGCGGTTTTTACCGGAATCACGGTATGGGATACATACCGGATGAAAAAGGTCATGACAATGACGGATGGACAGCCGGTTGAACAGGAGTGCTGGGCGATCTGCTTTGCTTTACAGCTGTACCTTGATTTCATCAATATCTTCCTTTATTTCCTGCACACACTTCAGGAGAATGCTTCCGATCGCTGATCCGGGCCTGTTTTATCAAAGCCTCTTCGTTTACGACGAAAAGCTGACCTTCTGCTTTCAGGTTCCGCACGTAAAAATGATTGTTCCGCCAGCTGTTCAGCAGTCTGGCGGATTTTTCTGTTCTGGCCGAATAGCAGCCAAACCGTTCTGCAAAGGTCAGGCAAAATTGCATGACGCTTTCAGAAAGCACAGAAGAAATCTTTGTCTCGCGCAGAACAGAATCAAACCATTTTGGCAGCGAGTCTGTTATCGTTACTCTCTGTTTATTGAACAGGCACCGGACCTGCAGCTGTTTTTTGCGGTTTCGGTGCCCGCTTTTGGAGGATTTACATGAATCATTCACTTGCATCCGGTCCGCTCAAACGGTCGCTGATCCTTTTTGCGCTGCCGCTCTTTTTCTCCCAGCTCTTTCAGACGCTATACAATACAGCGGATACGGTCATTATCGGCTATACGCTTGGCAGTGCCGCTCTGGCTTCGGTCGGTTCAGTTGCTGCTCTTTTTGAACTGATCGTCGGGTTCTGTACAGGCTTTGGTCAGGGCCTTGGCATTATTGCAGCCCAGCATTATGGCGCGGGCAATCTGCACGGCTATCGTCGTTCGCTGGCTCTGTCAATTCTGATTTCTGCAGCGGTTTCGCTGGGAATCTCGGTATTCTTTCTGTTTGGAATGGAAACGGTTCTGCATCTGCTGAAAACCCCGGACGAGCTGTTTGCGGGCGCGTACAGCTATATTTCGGTAATTGCTCTGGGACTCATCGTAACGATGTTCTACAACCTGGCAGCGGCGTTTTTACGGGCAGCCGGCGATTCGACAACGCCGCTTGTCATTCTGCTCATTTCATCAGTCCTCAACATCGCACTCGACTTTCTGCTGATCGTAAACTTTCACATGGGCGTAGCCGGAACGGCATGGGCGACTCTGATTGCTCAGCTAGTGTCGCTGATTCTCTGCATAATCTGGATGATTTTTAAGAAGAAGGAACTGATTCCAGCGCTTCGCGATTTTGCGGGCGGAAAACTTCTGACGCTCAATCTCATCAAGATGGGATTTTCGATGGGTCTGATGTCCTCTATTGTCTCCTGCGGCACTCTGATTCTGCAGACTGGCATCAATACGATGGGCACGCAGATCATTGCCGGTCATACTGCCGCAAGAAAACTGATCGGTATTCTCAATCTGCCGGTCAGCTCGCTGATGATGGCTCTTTCTTCCTTTGTCGCACAGAACACGGGAGCCGGACAGATGGAACGTGTAGAAAAGGGAATTGCGTTTGCTAACCGTCTGGATCTTTACTATGCGATCGGACTGACGATTGTGATCTTCTTCTGTTCCCGTCTGTTCATTACGCTGATCAGCGGCAGTTCGGATCCGGAAGTTCTCGATACGGGCAGTCTGTATCTGATGACCAATATTCCATTTTTCCCGATTCTGGCGGTCCTGCTGAATCTTCGAACTTCGCTGCAGAGCATGTCCATGACGCTTGTTCCGATTCTCTCTTCGGTCATCGAGCTGACCGGCAAGATCCTCTTTACCTATTGTATTGTCCCGTTTACCGGCTATTACGGCATCTGTGCGGTTGAACCGGCTGTATGGACTGCCATGGCGATCTTTCTGGCGTTCTTCTATCTGCGCGCAAAGATTTTCAAAGAGAAAAACATCCGTCCTCACCTCTACATCTAGCTGCTTGAGTACTTAAGCGGCAGCCGGGCAGAGAAGGACAGAGGACTCGTGTTGCCGGTATAATGAACGTGAACAGGATCCTCCTGCATGACGCAGATCATTTCGCAGTGTGAGGTCCTGAAATGAGGTAAACAATGAAATACAGTTTTTTGAAACTTGTTCTGGCTGGAAGCATGGTTCTTTCACCCTGTCTGATGGCCGGATGCTCAAATTCTTCGTCGACTGGCTCTGAAAGCAGCGCGGTTAAGACGGAATACGCAGATGCACAGGCACTTCTTGAAGCAGTCTGGAATGCGACGAAAGAAGACAAACGCCCCGCTGTTGTTGGCGGTATGGGCAATAACGTGACCGAGGGCATGCCGATGGCAATTTCCCTGGATGAACCAGATACGATTGCAGCAGGACTCAATGTTCCGGCTGATCTGGTTGAACAGTCCGAAGATGCGTCTGTCATGATGAATGCCATGATGGCCAATGCCTTTACTGCTTCTGCATGGCAGCTTAAAGACAGCGCTTCTGCCCAGACGCTTGTCGATCTGATCAAAACGACGCTGAGCGATACGCACTGGCTGTGCACGATGCCGGAAGTCTATTCCATCGTTGAATATGGAAATGAAATTATCGTCGTCTATGGCTACAGCGATCAGGTCAAACCGTTCATAGATGCATTGAGAAGCGTATGTCCGGACGCGAAGATCACAGACGGAGTATTTGAATAAGACACAAACGCAAAGACAAAAGAAAAGGCGCTCTGTATAGAAAAGCGCAAAGGAGGCGCGCATGGTTTTCAGCTCGATTCTGTTTCTGATCTGGTTTGTGCCAGCTGTCTTTCTGATCTACTGTCTTGCGCCAAAGGCTTGCCGCAATGGGGTTCTCCTGGCGGCAAGCCTTCTTTTTTATGGCTGGTCTTCGCCATGGTGGCTGGTTCTGATTCTTGGCGACTGCCTTGTCGGCTACGTCTGCGGAAGGCTGATAGAATCGTCAGATCAGAAACGCCGAAAAGCAGCAATGATCGCCGGTATCGTCTTTGTCCTCTCTCTTCTTTCCATCTTTAAGTACTGGAACTTTTTTGCAGAAAATCTGTATGCACTAAACGGCATCGACTGGCTGATCCATGGCCTCGTTCTGCCAGCTGGAATCAGCTTTTATACATTCCAGGTCATCTCCTATCTGGTCGACGTATACCGCGATCAGGCACCCGTTCAGCGATCCTTCTGGCGCTTTGCCTTATATGTCTGCATGTTTTTCCAGCTGATCGCCGGACCGATCGTCCGCTACGCTTCGATTGAACCGGAACTGACAGACCGGACACTGAGTCTGCAGCAGACTGCAGAGGGCTCAAGACGTTTTTTATGCGGTCTGTTCAAGAAAGTTCTGCTGGCCAATCCGTTCTTTGCGCTGGCCGCTTTTCTTGAACAGCAGGCCGATCCCTGCGTTCTGTTTTTCTGGATCCGGGCGATATCGGTAACGATGTATGTCTATTACGACTTTTCCGGCTACAGCGATATGGCCATTGGTCTTGGGCGGATGATGGGATTTCATCTGCCGGAAAACTTTAACTATCCCTTCATGGCCGGTTCGTTCCGGGAATTCTGGAGACGCTGGCACATGAGTCTGACGACCTGGTTTAAAGACTATGTCTATATTCCGCTTGGCGGAAACCGGAAGGGAAAAGAGAGGCAGATCCGCAATCTGTTTGTCGTCTGGCTGCTGACCGGCCTTTGGCATGGTGCGGCCTGGAACTTTGTTCTCTGGGGACTTCTGTTCTTTGTTCTGCTCACTGCAGAGAATTTTGTGATTCCTGAAAAGTTCCAGAAATCTCTTCTCTATAAAATCGCGGTCCGTATTGCTATCTGTATTTCGTTTGTGCTGTTCTATGATTCAACGCTCTTTGCCTTTGGACAGGATCTTAGTGCAATGTTTGGCCTGGCTGGACTTCCGTTTGTGAACGGACAGAGCGGATACATCCTTCGCTCATCGATCGTTGTGCTGCTTCTTGGGGCCTGTGGGGCAACACCATGGCCAAAACAGCTTGTCTTACGTATGAACACCAGATATGGCTGGTTCAGCGCTGCGGGTGCGATTGCGTCCGCTTTGCTTCTTGTCGTAACGATTTCGAGACTTGCGGCAGGAACATATAATCCGTTTCTCTATTTCCAGTTCTGAGAACGATCGAACAATCAATCAGAAAGGAGACTGCCATGAAAAATTTGGAGACATCTGAAAAAACGGAAAACAGCTCCGGTATTCAAAATGAGAAAAACAGAAAAGACAGATGGACCTCCATTCTCTGGATGGCCTGCCTGTTTGGCGTTCTTGGCTTCTTTCTGGCAGGCTCTCTGCTTGTCCATCCTTCCTATTCAAATACGGAGCGTAGAAAGCTCAGCTCGTTTCCAGAGGCGAATACAAAGACGGTTTTAGACGGCACGTTTGGATCGAAGATTGAAACCTATGTAACGGATCATCTGTTTGGCCGGGATTCGCTTCTTGGTATCAGTGCTCTGAGCGGCTCGCTTCTTTATGGGGCCCCCGACCAGAATGGCATCGTTGTCCGGGACGGAAAGCTGATTGACGTACAGCGAAAGATCGATGAAGACTCGCTTAACTATGCGAAAACGCTCTTTGCCAGGATTTATGCCAATGATCTCGAGCAGACAGACTGCAGGCTCTATGATGCGATCATTCCGGATAAATCGTTCTTTCTTAAAACCGGCGAGGCGCTGAATATGGATTATGGTCTGTTCTTTGAAGAAGCAGAGTCCGTGTTCCCGTTTGCAACTGAGATCGATCTGGCTTCTTCGCTTTCGCTCGATGACTACTATGCGACCGATCCGCACTGGAGACAGGAAGCGATCGTGGAGCAGGCAGAACTGATCGCACAGACGATGGGAGCGGCAATTCCTGGACCATTTACAGAAGAGACAGTGCTGGACTCCTTTACCGCTCAGCAGGGTCTGCAGAGCCTCTACAGGCATTCTGCGGATGCACTGAAGGTTCTTCGCAGTGCATCGATGGAAAACTGGACCGTCACCCGCTATGACGAAAAGGGAAAGCATGAAGGTGAACTCTATGGACCGGTTCAGTCCAAATCGGATCCTTATTCGGTGTTCCTTGGCGGAAGTGCCGGCATGATCGAAATCGAAAACCCGGACAGCCCATCCAACAGGGAACTGGTAATCTTTGGCGATTCATATGCAAGTTCTATTGCTCCGCTGCTGGCTTCAGGATATGCAAAGACAACAATTGTGGATCTGCGCAATCTGCCCTCATACAGGCTCTCTTCCATGATTGAGTTTTCAGATCAGGATGTTCTGTTTCTGTATTCGACAACCATTCTCAATCAGGCAAAAGCGCTCAAATAAACTGAGAACAGAGCATTTAGAAAAAACGGAATAAAACAGAATAAAAAAATGGATCTGCCCCAGAATATTTGCAGCAGATCCAGCAGACAGGTGAAGCGAAGCAGGGCAGCATGCCGGAGCTTTCTTTACCTGTCTTTTTCTTTCGAATATTATTTTCAGAACATGCTTTCATGTTTGAGAAAAGTTTAAAGGCTGTCCAGACGCAAACATGGACAGCCTTCAGTATATTTATAGTAATGGTGGGAACGGAGGGACTTGAACCCTCACGAGCGCAATGCTCGACGGATTTTAAGTCCGTTGCGTCTACCAGTTCCGCCACGATCCCGGACAAAATGGAGGTTCCGGTCGGAGTTGAACCGACGATCACAGAGTTGCAGTCTGTTGCCTTAGCCACTTGGCTACGGAACCATTTCGTGAACCCTGTTCATACTACCATCCTGATGGGGTGGGGTCAACAGGAAATTTTGAAAGTTTTTCCGATTTCCGGAAATTTCTGAAATCACCGGGTATCGCAGACTTGAAAACAGGTTTCTGTCTGACGGGCGGAATGGAAGAAAATCACGCCGCAAAGAGAAGAAACGGAAAAGAAACGGTTTTCACAGGAGTTTGTGATCCAAATGTGATATAACCGAACAGATGACTCTCAGACCTTCTGGCTGCAGAGTTGTTTTTTCCATTAGTAGGAAGAAGGAAGGATGTTAGGACGATGAATCAGATTATCGAATTCTTTGAACACAATGTAGAGCAGAACAGAAAACTGATGTTTCTCTATTCTCTGATCAAAATTATTCTGTCTGCGTTTCTGCAGGCGTTTATCATGCAGGTGTTCATGAATCCCTGCAACCTGATTTCCGGCGGCTTTACCGGTATCGCGCTGTTCATCAGCAAAATTGCGGCGCTGGGCAATCTGAATCTGCCGGTTTCTCTGCTGATCATTCTGCTGAATACCCCAGTTGCCATTTTCTGCGTCCGGGCGATTTCCAAGCGGTTTGTCCTGCTGTCGGTAATCCAGTTCGTTCTGGTGTCGGTCTTCCTGGAAATCTTCACCTTTGAACCGCTGTTCTACGACGTCATTATCAACCTGCTGTTTGGCGGCATTCTCTGGGGCTGCTCCATTTCGCTGGCACTCTCCAGCGGAGGATCAACCGGCGGTACCGACTTCATTGCACAGTATGTTTCGAACAAAATTCACCGTTCGATCTTCAATGAAGTCTTCTACTTCAACTGTGCAATGTACATCGCTTACGGTTTCAGCTTTGGCTGGATCTATTGCGCTTACTCGATCATCTTCCAGTTCCTGTCTACAACAGTCATCAACAAGATGTACAAACGCTATCAGCGTGTAACGGTTGAAATTACCTGCAAGGAAACAAAGCCTGTAGTCGATGCATTTATGGCGACTGTCCGTCATGGCATGTCGATCATTCAGTGCAGGGGCGCATACAAAGGCGAAACCTACTACATCTGCAAATCCGTTGTTTCTTCTTTTGAAATGCCGGAAATCTCCAGAGCTGTACTCAAAGCCGATCCGCACTGTCTTATCAACGTCTACCAGTCGGTACAGTTCTACGGTAACTACTACCAGAAACCGATCGAATGATTTCATTCTTTTTCGATATTCAGAGCATATGCTTATGCCGGGCCTCATCTTCAGGGCCCGGCTTTTTACTGTCGACTGTACCGGAGCAGGGAAGCTGGACCAGTCGGACATGATAATAATAATGTATATTTCACAAATGAGATTTGTTATAATGGTTTGAACGATAAAGGAGGGGGCATGAGAAAAAAGAAAAACAAAACACCTGGAGTACCGACTTCGAAAATTGTTTCCAACCGGATTCTGATTCTTTCGATGGTCATCATGGCTCTGTTTCTTTCCCTGTTTGTCCGTCTGGTGGATCTGCAGGCAATCGAGCATGCATCCTATGTCGAGAAGCAGGATGACTACACATCGATCAAACAGTATTCTTCTGCTCCGCGCGGACAGATTTATGACTGCAAAGGAAATGTTCTGGCCCGTACGGTTGCCTGCAAGAACATCGTCTATACAACGCCAAACAATGCAACGCTGACCGATATGCTTGTCTATGCGGATCGTGTCGGAGAAGTCTTTCATATCGATCTGGACAGCTTTACACTGGCTGAAATCCGTGACGCATACTTAACTTACTGCAATTTCCTGGATGCAGAAGATGAAAAATACGGCGCTTTTGATCTGCTTAGCGAAGAAGAGCTCACCCGCTATAACAAAGGCGAAATGACTTCTGCAGAACTTCGCCGCATTCAGCTCGCAAATCTTACCCAGGAGATGATTGATCAGGCCGATCAGCGAGCCCTTAAGGCTGCTGCGGTTTATAACCGCATGATCACCAGTTCATCGAGCGGACAGGCAAGCGTCATCCTCGAAGACGTTGATGATGCTGATTCTGCCTACCTGGTTGAACACAAAACCGATTTTCCAGGCTTTGATATCGACTTTGGCGGCTGGAAACGGGAATACCCGTATGGCGAAGCGCTCAGTGATGTCTTAGGCAGCGTCTCGACTTCTACAGAAGGTCTGCCAGAAAGCCTGGCGGATGAATATCTGGCAAAAGGTTATCAGTACAATGCACAGGTCGGAAAGTCCGGTCTGGAGCTGCAGTACAACGATCTGCTTTGCGGAACTGATGAAATCGCGAAGATTACCTACGGTTCGAACGGCATTGCGCATAAGGAAATTCTGCAGCCGGCACAGAAAGGCCATGATCTGTATCTGTCGATCGATATCGATCTGCAGCTCAAGCTTGATGAAACGCTCAAAAACGTTCTGCAGGCTCATTCCGGAACCAGGAACCGTGAGAACTTCTATTCACTGTTCATGTGCATGGAAGATCCGCAGACCGGCGATGTGCTTGCGCTTTCGGGCTATACCATCGATCCGGAAACAAAAGAGATGTCTTATTATGCTTCCGGCAACTATACCCAGCTGATCAACCCGGGAAGCTGCATCAAAGGCGCGACCGTGTATATGGGTCAGTCGGAAGGCGTGGCTTCCGAGGGCGAAGTGATCATGGACGAAGTGCTCAACATCGGCGGACAGGAATTCGGTTCCTATAAGGAACACGGTCCGGTCAATGATGTTCAGGCGCTGTCCGTATCCTCGAACGTCTACATGTTCACCATTGCCATGCGCATGGGCGGATATAACTACGAGCCTGGAAAAGCGCTGGAAATCGTCGATGTTCCACAGACTCTCGACAAAATGCGAAACTACTACTCCGCATTTGGCTTAGGCAATACCACTGGCCTGGATATCCCGAATGAAGTCAGCGTCTTTGCGGCGGGAAACAATACGCCAAACATGGTGCTGAACTACTCCATCGGCCAGCTGGACACCTATTCGCCGGTACAGCTCATGCAGTATGCGGCAGTCATTGCAGCGGATGGAAAAATGTATCAACCGCGCTTCTATAAGTATTCCAAAGAAGTCGGCGGCGATGAGATTTTCGATCTCAACGAAGTGACGCTCAAAAGCGAACTCGATGAGAAAAACGCATCGCATCTCAAACGCGTGCAGGAAGGCTTTCAGGCCTGCGTTGCGGATGAGAACTGCTTCGCACCGCTCAAAGATCTCGATCAGAACATGGCTGCAAAAACCGGAACGGCTGAAGTCGGCGAATGGACAACCGCCAATCTGGTCGGCTATGGTCCGGTTGAAAAGCCGTCGATCGCCTTTGCCTGCTCGGCACCGACATCTTCGGTCAACAGCCAGTCTGTTTCAGCCAACATCTGTGCAACCAACGTAGTCGGACCGGTTCTGCAGGAATACTTCCGTCTCTATCCGGATAAACGTTTTGATTCCGGTCAGCTTGCAGAAGCTGAAGTGAACGAAGACGTCACGGTTGAAGAGACGAGTCAGTAACTCACCGGACAGGGCAGGCTGCCGTGTTTGAAAACCGGAATAAAACCGGAACATAAAGACGAAACACGAAGAAATAAGTGCTCAGCAGAACGGTCAGAGTTTCAATCGGCGGTTGCCTGAAAAATCCTCACTATGCTATAATCCAAAAATAGAGCGAGGAGGGATAGTGTGAGAGACCGTATTACGTTCAAATGTTCAGTCTGCGGCGATGAAAACTACATCGGAACCCGTAACAAAAAGAAACACCCGGAACGCATGAACATCAAAAAATATTGCCCAAAATGCAATAAGATGACCGAGCACAAAGAAAAGAAATAATTGCCGTAAAGTTCAAAGCTTTACGGCTTTTCTATATCCGGTACGCGTTTATCATAGGAAATGAACAGAATCCTCTGGAATTCTGCTTTGTCCGCCTGGCGGACAGGAAAGGTCTGAACGGTATTTTATGGAAGTAATCTGCAAACCAGTCGGCCCAGTGATGGCTAACTGCTATATCGTGACTGATCATGGACACGCTCTCGTGATCGATCCGGGCGATGAAGCCGGCGAACTCAAAGCCCTCATCGCTGCTTTAAATGTAAAAGTTGATGCGGTTCTGCTTACGCATGCTCATTTTGACCATATCGGCGCGGTCGATGAACTCGTCAGAGAATACGGCGTGGACGTCTATGTAAATCCGCAGGAACTCGATTATCTCAGCTCCCCGCAGAAGAATTCTTCAGCAAGCTTTATGGGCATTCCGCACGTCTCTCAGCAGGCACATCCCGTTGCTTTTAAGGAAGGCGAAAACCAGATCGGTACCTTTACGGTAACGGCCTACTATGCGCCGGGACATTCCGTCGGCAGCACAATTCTTGAGATCGGCGACAATCTCTTTACCGGCGATGTTCTGTTTGAAAACTCCATCGGCCGGACGGATCTGCCGGGCGGTTCTGTTGAACAGATGCGCGATTCGCTCAATTTCATCAAATCGCTGACAAAAGACTATACCGTCTATCCAGGTCATGGTCCTTCAACATCGCTTGATTACGAACAGACGCATAATCCTTATCTGCTTTACAATCTTCTCTGATCCAGATTCTGCTGCAGCTTCTAATAAGCTGCGGCTTTTTTTCGCAAACAGGACACAGGCCATCAAAAGCAGAACTGATCTTTTCTGTCCTTCTGAAATCTTTGTCGTCCATACGAAAGAGAACAGTGGAGGGACTTATGAATGAACTTTGCAAACTGCTGCTGAAACTGGCAATTGACCGGTGCGCGACAGATATCCATCTGGAAAGCACCGGCAATGATCTTGAGATCTGGCTGCGTGCGGATGAAGATCTCGAAAAGCTGGATCAGGATATCTTTCGTGCAAATTTTCTTGAGTATCTCAAGTTCATATCCGGTATGGATCTGTGCGCTCCATTCAAGCCGCAGTCCGGAGACTTTGCGATGGATGTAGATGGCGTACCGGTCGAATGCCGTTTTTCTCTGATGAATACCGATACGGTTCAGACCGGTGTTATCCGTCTGCTGCATGCGGCAAGACAGTTTTCTCTGGAAGATCTGGGCCATTCAAAAAGCGCTCTGGAGCGGCTTGAACGTCTGTCCCATACGCAGCGGGGTCTGGTTATTTCGTGCGGTCCGACCGGATCGGGAAAATCGACAACGGTTCATGCACTGCTCAACCGGATCCTGGACCGTTCATCCAAAAAGATTGTGACGCTTGAAGATCCGATTGAAATTCATGAAGAACGGATGATTCAGATCCCTGTAGCGCCCGAACGGGGCATTACCTACGAGTCTTCGATTGAAGAGCTGCTCCGTCATGATCCGGACATTCTGTATTTTGGGGAATGCCGCTCTTCCTATACCGCAAAAATGACCCTGCGTGCCTCGCTTACGGGTCATCTGGTCTTTACAACGCTGCACTGCGGCAGCGGGATTGAATGTCTGTATCGTCTGATGGATCTTGGCGTCGATGAGCAGGAACTCAAAAGCGTGCTCAGAGGGATCTTTGTCTGCCGTCTGATCCGCAAAAATCACAGGAAGGAATGCATATATGAAATCTGGAATGAAGAAGATATCGAACGCCTCTTCAAACAGAAAGAGAGGGCCCATCCTGGACTTTCTTTTGAAGCCTGTGGGAAAGAGTGCAGGAGTTCCGAACATTGAGGAAAATGAAATGGAAATCTTCGCTCTGCTTCTGGATTGCGGCCTTCCATTTGCGGATGCCATCGAAATGTCCTTTGAATCACAGAAAGAGATTTTCGAATTTCTGGAAAAGGGCGGATCGTTTTCACAGCTGATCCTTAAACAGAAATCAAAGCGGATGAAGCGACTTGGAGTTCTTATGGAAACTTTCGATATGCGTCAGGCCATCCAGCTCGATGAGAGGCTGAATGCCTCACAGACCGCACTCAGGCAGTCGCTGATCCGGCAGAGCGGATACCCGCTGTTTATCATGGCGTTTGCGACAGCACTGATCTGGTTCTTTTCCGTTTCGATTGTCCCGGACATGTGTGAAAACGGAACAAATCCGCTGCTGGAACTGCTCAAAACAGCCTCGCTTCTGTTCTGGCTGATTTTCGCAGCTGGTGTGGGGGCAGTGATGTGGATGCTGAAAGGACCATCTTGGGGCAGTACGCTGCACGATGGTCTGTTTTCCTTTTCGATTTTCCGGCATCTCTGTTCAATGGAGTGCGCATCGCTTTTTGAATGCACGCAGGCTTCCGGGTTATCAACCCGGCAGATATATGACTTTGTCCATCGGGCCGGATGTTTTCCGTTCTGTGAAATGTTGTGGAAACGCTGGAAAAAGAAGATGGAGCGGGGAATCTCTTTCCAGCAGTGCATAGAAACCGACCGGCATCTCGATCCGCTGTTTATTCGATTTTTCAGACTTGGTTCAAGTACGGCAAGAATGAAGGAAATGATGGAAGCCTATCAGAAAAGCGCGACAATCCGCTTTGAAAAGAAGCTGAAGAAACTCTCAAATATTCTTCTGTATACGGCTTATGCTTTTACAGGCGTCCTTGCACTGTCTCTTTATCAGATCATGCTGGAGCCGCTCGCCATGCTTGAAACAATGTAGAACCTAAGACAATCATTACATAGCAGAAAACGCTTCTCCTCTGAATCAGGGAAGAAGCGTTTTTGCGTGTTTGCCGAGTGATTTTCAAATCAGTCGTACTCAACACTGAGAATGCCGTTGTCATCGTAATACAGATACATTTTGAATTTCTGTCCGCGATCTTCATAGGTGATCACGATCCGGGTGGATTCGTCTTTAAACAGAACATTCTTGCCGGCGACTGTTTCATGAAATGCTTGCGCCGGAGCAATCGTCTGGCAGTGTCTGGACCAGGAACGTTCCCCGGCGAATGCTTTTGCCCGGTCGATCATCAGCAGATCAGCTGTGCTGCGATCTGATGCAGCAACTAAAGCAGCCCGGTTCTGAATGACCAGAGCCAGATACGAAGAAAACAGAAGAACCAGACTGAACAAGATGAGCGCCGGTTCAAGAATGTAGCTGTTGCGCCGGGCAGAACACCTGTATGATTCCAGTCCTGAAAAACGGAGCTTTTTAACGGATCTGCTATGTCTGCGTCTGCCCGTGCGAACTGTATTCAAGAACGATCACCCCCTTTTCCTGTCTGAAAACGGCCCAGTCGATCTCTTCCATGAAGATCTCATAGCCAGGCTTTTTGACCAGGCGGCCACGGTCTGCTGAAATCGATTCGTGCTTGCCGTTATGTTCAAGCTCAAGCACGCCATTTTCAACATGAAGATTTCGGGAGGCCGCTGCGAGTTCGCGCAGCTGAAGAATCGCAAACTGTTCCTGAGAATCTTCATGAAGCGAAAGACCGGAAGACAGTATTCCAGTCTGCATTGTGATCAGAGAAGCAGCCATTGCGGTAATCAGCAAAGCAAGCAGCGCTTCAGCAAGAGAAAAGCCATTCGTCCTGTCGCCCTTATTTAACAAGCAAGTCAAGGTATTCCGCCTTCGTTCAACGCTCAGAACAGGCTTCTGAAAACTGAATCGCTCAGCGGATCTGTTTCTGAACATCGCGAACCTCAATCTTTTCGCTTATCCCACGATGAAGAGAAACCTGAAGAGCAGACATCGAGGAAGCCAGCAGAAAAGCACTGAGGCAGAGAATGACAAGAGCGAGCAGTGCTTCCATCAGCATGAATCCGTTCTTTCTCCCTTTCTTATTCCCGCTATTTCTTTTCTTGTTGGTCCGTCGCCTTTCAGCTTTCATTGATCCACACCCTTCCGCTTCCAAGCTGCATCACGATTTCGATTGCAGACGAACCGCATGAACAGCGAATCGTACCGCCTTTTGAGATCGATCCGCGGGCATTCCATGAAACTTTTGCCGGTTCACAAACACAGCCATCAGGAAAGACAAACCGTTTTTCTTCTGTCTCGAGACAGTTTTTCGAGACGGTCAGTGTTCTCTGTCTGCGCTCAGCCAATGAGAGATACTGCTCATTAGTCAGCGTCTCAACCAGAGTTTTCGAAAACAGACCGCCGCCGGATGAATGATGCGGCACAGTAATGAATGCCCCCAGCATGACGACAATGGAGAGAACCAGAAGGCATTCAAGCAGCGTAAATCCATTTTGAGCAGGATTACAGCTGCTCTTCTGTCCAGTCCTGTCCATCCTATTCTTCATCGGCTGACAGCCTGACCGTTGCGGATGTAAACGGCAGATCCATCCGGACACTTTGCCTGGCTCTCTTTGAGATAGCCCTTCGAGATCAGCTGCGACAGATCAGTCGGCGTTTTTCCTTCATCGATCTCGTAGAGAATGATCTGAGAATTCACAACCTCGATCAGCGCTTCGCAGCCCTTAGCTCGGATGATCTTCTCTTTCTGCTGGATATTTGGCAACACCAGAAGAATTAAAAGAACAACGACGGTCATTACGATCATCATCTCCAGAATCGTAAATCCATTTTTCTTTCTGTCCTGCATATCCTTACCTCCATAGATCTCTACGAAGGAGCATGCTAAAATTCGAAAATCTAATGAAAGAAGCTGTCATCTCAAATACAAAAAGCAGTCTCCGATCGTTCTAGCTCTTAAATAGATGCCAGACCATACCAGCCAATGCCTTCCCCTTTCCAGCCGGCTGGAACGAGATAATCGTTTTCAGCTTTGTTCGTGGTGCAGTTATAGCTGCCGGCTTTGGCATTTGGATTGTACTGGCGGTAGAGAGGTACGCCTGTATCATCAGCTGAATACCAGCCGATGCCCTCATCTTTCCAGCCAGCCTTGACTAGGTGATCTCGTTCAGCCGCATTCATCGTGTAGTGATGATCTCCGGCATTTGGATTGTACAGACAATAGAACAGAACTTTTGTCGGCTGAGCGGGATGATCAGAAGATTCCTGAGTATTTTTCTGAATTTTGAACGTTCTGGCAGCCGTACCTTATATTCGCCTTTTCCGGTGATCGTCATGGTTACGGTTCCTTCGTTCACATTATTAGAGTACATAACGGTGCAGTCTTTATCTTTTGCAAGCCGTTTACCGTTAACCATCAGAACCGGATCCGGAGTTACTGGACTGCCAGTCCAGGGACAGCTGTCCTGGAGGGTATGTCAAGAATTTTGTGTAAATCCATTTTTGGTGGTTGAAACATTTAGCTATTTCAAAGCGTAGCTAATAATTGGAAAATCTGGATTGGATTTTTCCATCCCCGCTTTGGGCGAGGCCGGCACCCTGCGCCTGGTGCCAGTTCTGTGCCGGGACCTGCACCTTAATGCATTAAGCCGGACAGCAATTTTTTAAATCTCCTCCCGCAGAGTCGGAAAGAACCATCCTCTGGCGATTCTTTCATCTCTGCGGGAGTTTTTACTTATCTTAAAAGAAGCCAGGCCCTCTTCTTGCGATCAGACAGGCAGCCCCAGGGTGAATGTTGATACCAGCCTCTTTACACACAGTCTTTTTTGCCTCTTTCGAGGGATAAGCGGGGTTCACAATCTTTAAATCGACATTATCTTTAAAGCATCTTCGTTTTACTGCCGAGAGTGTACTGGCTGCAGGCGAGTCCTGAGATCATCCGGTTGTACGTCTTATTCTTCCGGAGATCCGCTTTCTTACTCGAGAAATCCAAATCTTCGATAACAAGATCTTTTCCTTTAGCACGGGCTTCGGTCGTAATCTCTTTTATGGCGGACAGCATCTGAGCAATCCCATGCTTGAAGTTATGATTCTTTTTGCCGAGTCCTGGCAGGCTGATTTTTCGCGCGTAGATGATGGTTCCGTTTCTGTCTATCTCACACAAGGCAATGTGATCGGCGTTGAAATCCAGACCGATTACTCCATCAAAAGAGGAAGTACTCCATCCTTCCTGTTTTGGCAGATGGAAGAAGAACTGGACATAGTACCCATTTCTTCTAAGAATCCGAACGCTGATCGCCTGCTTAATCATCTACTCCGCTTCAAAGCCATCGAATGCTTTGTCAGCCAGCTTCAGTGCATAGGTGTGAGTGATTTTTACCGGGCCAGCAGTGATCTTATCCTGCCCCTTTTCAGGTTTCGTTACAGGAAGAACCCCGATTCTCCAGGAACCGTCTTCCATACGGATCAAGCGGCAGAGCTGATTTCCATTTTTCTCATCGTTCCAGCCGCACAGATACATCATCCGATCCCGATGTCTGACAAACCGCTCTTTCCATTCTTTATGAGAGCTAACGGAATCTATTTTTCGAGCATGCACTGCCTGGAGGCTGGCCGACTGTTTTAGATCCAGGAAAGCCGTCTCGATTTCCCATCGGCTCTTGTACAGGCTTCGGATATCGTCTATGGGATACTCGGATTCCGGCAGATTTGTGATGAAATACTGAAATGGCTCTGGAGAGTTCGAACCCGCCGGCGCCTGAATCTTCACAAGACGAATCGAAAATGGATGCTCACCGTTCGCATCCAGACAGGATCTGTCTTTTCCGCGAAGCGGATAGTGCAGCGCATCCCCCTTATACTGTTTCAGGGGCTTCTTCACCAGGATCAGTTTTTTAGTAATATCAACTTCCGGGTTGATGTCGTATTCCTTGGGAATCTGAAGCAGGGAGTGGGAATCGCCCTCCTCCGGATCAGAAAGAAGTGATCGAGATTCATGATCTTAGATTCGAAGCTGAAACCGTGAAAGCCGCAATCCATCACGAAAATTGCAGGGATTTCAACCGCTGACATGCGTTCGATTGCACCGGATTGTTCATTTTTGTTAACTATCTCATTTGTGCAATTTTAGAAACTGCTTATGGAACCAGGGCAGAAAAAATCAAAATCATCAAAATGAGATGATTTGGCAATCTAAAAATTAATTAACCGAATGGCATTGGTACAGCAGTTGAAAAAAGGACCGAAGATTCATGATGCATCTTCGGTCCTCTGTGCTTTCTGGACTGATTTAGGATGTGTCTGGGAGATCAGAATACTTTTGCTTTTGATGGAATCTCCATCAGATCAAAGCGATACTCCTGATCCGTATTTGGATATTTGTCGCGATCTGTTTTTGAGAGAAACTCTTCGAGCGGGCGGACCCAGAGTCCGCTTTCTCCATAAAGAGGCCGGTAGATTACCATCGTCTGTGCTGTAGCTGCATCGCATGCAAGACCCTCGACCAGGTAATAGTTTCCTTTGAAGTGGCGATAGACACGACCGATCGCAATGGTTCGATTCAGTTCTTCTGTCATTATGAATCTCCTTTCTGCTTCTGCACCGTTAAAGATTTCGCCTGTTTTCATCATTTGTCCGGAACAGGTTCTTTGTTTTTATGATAGCCGGATCATCTCATACAGATGAAATGAATGCCATCTGGGAAGACTGTGTTAGGTAGAGCGCTCTCAGTTCTGAAAGACATCTCTTTCTGAAAAGAGAAGAATCAGGAACAGAAAAGGTTCTGTTTAAGACTAATTTCTTTCAGACTTTGCCAGGGGGTCTTCTTAGAATTGGTCAACGCGGATACAATAGGGCAAATTTCCGGACAAAGTGCAGGATTTTTTCGCGCTGCTGTTACGAATCCGGAAAACATCGCACTGGAAAGGGAAGCTATGAATGAGAAATTTAGATCACTTTCGCCGGAGAAGCAGAAAGTCATACTAAATGCTGCATTCCGGGTGTTTGCCTGTAACGATTACCGGCATGCGCCCATGCAGGAAATTGCAAATGAAGCCGGCGTAAGCAAGTCCCTGCTGTTTCACTACTTCAAAAACAAGAAAGAACTCTATCTTCACCTCTGGACAGTCTGCATGGAAAAGACATCAGCGCGCATACGGGAATCGGGATCATTTGAGGGAAGCAGTCTGTTTGATCTGATGGAACGAGGTCTTAAGGCAAAGATTCAGATCATCCGGGAAGATCCGGATCTGGCGATGTTTACCCTGCGATCATTTTTTGAACGGGATCCGGAGATCCAGCCAGAGATTCAGGCAATTTATGGCGGTGTAATGGCCAGCCAGTATCAGTATTGTCTGTCTTCTCTCGATCTTTCGGATCTGAGAAAGGATCTTGATCCCATGCGGATCATTCAGGAAATGGTTTTCTCCTCTGAAGGATTTTTATGGCACGCCGTTTGTGATGAGCGTTCGCTGGCTGAGCTTGAACCGAATATGGAAGAACTGCTGCAGTTCTGGAAGAAGGTTTACCAGGTTCCGGATGTAAGCGATCAGAAAGAACAGGAATATACAGAAAGAATATATGGAACAAGAAAAGCACAAATCAGAGCCCGAACAGAATCAACAGAATCAACAGAAACTGAAAAAGAACAGACAGGAGAAGAACGATGGATGCACTGAAGATTGAACATCTGAAAAAATCATACGGCCGTCATACAGCTCTTCATGATCTGAATCTGCACTTAGAAAGCGGAGAATGCTTTGGGCTGATTGGTCCAAATGGTGCGGGAAAATCAACGGCGATCCGCTCAGTCCTTGGCCTGATCCTTCCAGAAGCAGGGACGATTGAAGTGTTCGGGCTGGATGCAAGAACGCATCGAAAAGAAGTACTCACAAAGATCGGCTTCATGCCATCAGAAAGCTTTTTCTACGGAAGAAGCAGGGTGAAAGACATGCTTCACTTTTCAGCCGCGCTGCACAGAAAAGACTGCTCGAAAATGGCAGATGCTCTTTGCAGACGCCTGCAGCTTGATCAGAATGCACGGGTTGATACGCTCTCTTTAGGCAATCGGAAGAAGCTTTCTATCGTCTGTGCTCTCCAGCATGAGCCGGATCTTCTGATCCTCGATGAGCCGACAAGCGGTCTGGATCCACTGATTAGAAACGAGTTTTACTCCATTCTGGAAGAGATGCAGAAACAGGGAAAGACGATTTTTCTTTCCAGTCATAACCAATGTCATTAAGTTAAGATTTCTCAGACCACATCAGCGTTAAGCAGTGATG
>Strawberry_p1__coassemble_2232_pt1 | contig 18451 bp, 11 predicted proteins | sample Strawberry_p1__metabat2_high_PE_023 | metagenome-assembled genome bin Strawberry_p1
GGAATGTTCTATGGTATAAAAGAATCCCCGGAAGTCAGAAGAAACCGTTTTCCTGGCGACCCCGAAAAAGGATTCATGCGTCTGCTTATGGCGCTGCCATCTGCTCAAGAGAGCTGCATCAGAGTCAGATCGAGCGAATGACTCTGTTTCGCAAACAGACGGACTGAGATTTATGAACAGAAATGCCAAAGACTGACGTTTTAGGGTAAGATGAATTCATTAAGGAGAAGACCCAATGAAAATTCTTGATATTTTACAAAATAATCAGAGCTATTTCGAGGATTTTATGACTCGAGCTGTCTATAACTCCAATGCACTCGAAGGCAGCACGCTGACACGCAATGAAACGTATGCGCTGACTTTCGACTCCAACCACTGCGCAATTAACGCAAACGCAAAAGAAATTCATCAGGCTATCAACCACAAGCGCGCGATGGGAAAGATGCTTCACCGTCTGAACAGAAACGAACCGCTCACAGAAGAACATCTGATCGACGTTAACGACACCGTTAACGAAAACATTCTGTTTGGCGGAGCTTACCGTGAAGATCCGGCTGTTGTATCCGGTTCTACGAAAGTCTTCCCAGGACCAGAAGAAATCGAAACATTCCTGCAGCGCTTTATCGACAAATACAATTCTCTCGTCGAAAAAGGATTCACCATGGAAGATGTTGCCGATATGCATATCGCATTTGAAAACATCCATCCGTTCTCTGATGGAAACGGAAGAACAGGACGTATCCTGATCAACTCGATGCTTCTGTCCAACAACCAGGTTCCAATCGTCATCACGCTCGACATGCGCAATGACTACATCAAGCTCCTTGAAACCAACAACGTTAAAGGAATGGCTGACATGTTCCGCGAACTCCAGGAAAAAGAGACAGAGCGTCTCGAAAACTTCGCAGAACTCGAGTAGTCATCTGTTCGTTCATTCAGATTTTCCTGCCTGATCCAGCCGGCGAAAGCCGGCTTTTTTACTGGCTGTTCTTTCTTTACTGATTTGCGTTTTGCCTCAAGATTCAGACAAATGGAAGACAAAACGACTCAAGAATGCAAAAGCACCATCAAACGTCCCATCGGGTGCGGACAAAAAATTTTTACTGACTAAAATGACAGGTGCAAAGAGTACCGCAAGAGTAACCGATTTCATGGAAGGCTTTACACTCCGGTACAAAGAGAAAGGACAAAGCAGAAGATAGAAAAACAGAAGGAAATCAGAACACACCGAACAGAAAAGAGAAACAGAAAGTAAAGCGTTAAAACATTGGCACAGTGCTGAAAGCATTAATCAGCATTGTGCAGGCATTTCAGCACCAGCTGTTCTGTTGCAGGGGCGTTCCCTGCAGGCAGGATAGAAAACGAAGAAAGGAAATCCAGCATGCTCCCCCTCCAGACAAAAGCACCCGATTTTACTCTTCAGGACAAAGACGGAAAGGAAGTCTCTCTTTCCGATTTTCGCGGCCGACGCGTCGTTCTTTATTTTTATTCCAAAGACGGTACATCCGGCTGCACAACCCAGGCTCAGACTTACCGGGATCTGTATCCCCAGATTGAACAGGAAAACGCAGTTGTAATCGGCATCTCGAAAAATACCCCCAAGCAGCATGCCAACTTTGCACAGAAGCATGAGCTGCCTTTTATCCTGCTCGCCGATCCGGATCTTGCTGTCGAGAATCTGTATGACGTCATTAAAGAAAAGAATATGTATGGCAAAAAAGTGATGGGTACAGTCCGGACAACGTTTCTGATCGATGAAGAAGGAATCATCGTCAGAGCGTATGAAAAGGTTAAGCCGGCCGTGGATGCCTCAATCCTGCTTGACGATCTCAAAGCCATGGATGAGTGAGAACCGCCTGAAAGCCCTCAACGGCATCTGTCCGACAGGGCTTACTATGGTAAAATTTAGATGGATTATCTGCTGATTCTGCACGTTTCATCACTCGAAAACACACCTTGCAGAAAAAGACAAACACAGTCCGTCCTGACATGAAAACAGCAGCACAGAAGCCGCAGCCCAATCATAATGGCTTCTGCCTGCCGACTGACAGAGGAAAGGTTCCCGATTGCCGGCCGTATGACTGGCATGAAAGCGTTCTGAACGGTACACTTCCTGAAGTGTCCACGGACGCTGCCCCTTTTTATGGGATCTGTCCCGATCTGTTCATGAAGAATGGATCTGCGCAGCTGCATTGCGGCTGTCAAAAATTGCCGATACACACTGTCCAGGCAGGTTCAGCGGATCAGACTGGCCGATCAGCGTCGTCTGCATCAGCGCCATCGAAAATAAAATTCAGGCGCGAAGGAGGCTTTAAAATGATCAAACGAATCGGTATCCTTACATCCGGAGGCGATTCACCCGGAATGAACGCGGCTGTTCGCGCAATTACCCGGGTCGGCATCAATGCCGGACTTGAAGTTTACGGAATTTACAATGGCTACAAAGGCATGGTCGAAGGCTACATTGAGCCGCTCACATCCGAATCCGTCAGTGAAATTCTGACTCGCGGCGGAACGGTACTTGGCTCAGCCCGTCTGCCGGAATTTAAAGATGTCGAGGTCCGCAAAAAAGCGATCCGGCAGCTTGAAAAACGCGGAATCAATGCGGTTGTCGTAATTGGCGGCGACGGCAGCTACCGCGGTGCCCTTGAACTGACTCATATGGGCATCAACTGCATCGGTCTTCCCGGAACGATTGATAATGATATTACATGCACCGACTTTACAATCGGATTCATGACAGCGCTTGAGACGATTGTTGACGCGGTCGATAAACTGCGTGACACATCCAACTCCCATCATCGATGCTCCATCGTCGAAGTAATGGGCAACCGCTGCGGCGACCTGGCTCTGTGGGCCGGCATTGCCTGCGGCGCAGAGATTGTTGTCACCAGCGAAAGCGGTTTTGATGAACAGGATATTCTCGACCGCCTGCGCGACCTTGATCAGATCAAGAAGAAAAAACACGCGATCATCATCATCTCTGAGAAGATTACCGACGTGCATCAGTTCGCCAAGAAAGTTACCCTCAACACTGGCTTCTCGGGACGTGCTACCGTCCTTGGTCATATTCAGCGAGGCGGCTCGCCTTGCCCGTTTGACCGTATGCTTGCCAGCCAGATGGGTGAAAAAGCAGTCGACCTGCTCATGCAGGGCATCGGCGGACAGTGCGTGGCCATCCGCGACAATAAAATTGTTTCCTATCCGATTGAAAAAGCCCTTGTCATGCCGTCGTCTTCCAAAAAGCCTATTACGAATCTTTTTGAACGTCTTGGCTAAGAACCAGCGGCGTGCAATTCGGTTGCGCATAGGGTAGAATCGTTAAGAATTCACATTAGAGGTATTTTAGTATGGATAAAAAAACCAAAGTTGTATGTACCATCGGTCCAGCCAGCGAAGATAAAGACATGATCGCTAAGCTGGTAAACGAAGGCATGAACATCTGCCGTCTGAACTTCTCTCACGGCGATTATGCCGAACACGGCGCTCGTATTGAGAAGATCCGTAACGTTTCCAAAGATCTGAAGAAACCTATCGGAATCATGCTCGATACCAAAGGTCCGGAAATCCGTCTTGGCGTTTTCGAGAACGGCGGCGTCCAGTTTGAAAAAGGCGATGTGGTCACCATCGTCAATGATCCTGATCTCGTAGGCACCCGCGAATCTTTCGCAATCAGCGTACCGGAAGTCTTCAATGACGTTAAACCCGGCGACTTCATCCTGATGGATGACGGCAAAATGCGCGTTGACATCACTGAAGTTGATCATGGCAAATCCTTCAAAGGCGTTGTGGCTAACCCCCACTTCCTCAAATCGAAGAAGGGCTGCAACCTCCCAGGCATCATTCTTTCCATGCCTTTCATTTCTAAAAAAGACGAAGCTGACCTTCGTTTCGGCGCACAGAACGACGTTGACTATATCGCTCTGAGCTTTGTACGCCGTAAAGAAGATGTACTTGGCGTTCGTGACATTCTGATCTCCGAAGGCAAAGACGATATCCAGATCATTGCCAAGATCGAAAACCAGGAAGGTTTCGACAACCTGCGCGAGATCCTCGAAGTAGCAGACGGCATCATGGTTGCCCGCGGCGACCTCGGTGTAAACGTTTCTCTCGAGTACGTTCCTATCTACCAGAAACAGATGATCAAAATGGCGAACGAAGCCGGCAAACCGGTTATCACCGCTACTCATATGCTCGAGTCCATGCAGGGCAACCCGCGTCCGACCCGTGCTGAAGCATCTGACGTTGCTAACGCAATCATGGACGGCACCGATGCAGTCATGACTTCTGCAGAAACTGCAGCTGGTCTCTATCCTGCAGAAGCTGTTCATACCTTCACCAAGATCGCTGATGCAATCGAACCAATGATCGATTACAAGAAACGTCTTGCAGATGGTATCGCTTCTTCTAAGCGCAACATGTCCGACTCCATTTCCATTTCCGCAGCAGAAACTGCTCTGGCTATGGATATCAAAGCGATCATCGCCTTCACACAGTCTGGTCTGACCGCAAAACGTCTGGCTAAATTCCGTCCGGAAGCACCTATCATTGCGGTTACGTTCAACGAAAAAGTACAGCGTTCTCTGCTGCCTGTTTTCGGTGTTCAGCCTGTTGTTACCGATGTTCAGAACACCCAGCAGAATGATGTTCAGCTGGCCCGAAACATCGCTCTGAAAAACGGACTCCATCATGGAGACAACATCATCGTTGTCGCCGGCTATCCAGTAGGAAGCGGATCGACCAACATGATGAAAATCGTTACTGTCTAAGCAGACAGACCATTTTTCAGCTTATATAAACAATGTCAGGAGCTGCATTCTCATGAATGCGGCTCCTGTTTTTTATACTGTTAAATTCATTTTCGACACAGTTATTTTCTGCGGTCTGCGATTTAGATTGTTCTGTTCAATGGTCCGGTTGAAAACTGTAAACGGATGACTGAGTAAGCGCTCGCACCCTGCTTTACAGCGGGATTGCCTGAATATACTGCCGTCCCTGCGGGACGGGAGAAGGGGAGGAAATATGAGGAAGACGTTTCGAAGAATCGCCTGCAGCTTCCTGGCAGATGCCATGCTGGTTCCTTCATTCCAGCTTCCCGTCGCTGCGACTGAACCGGAGTCGCAGGCGGAAAGCGAGGAATACAAAATCTACCCGACGCCTCAGTCGATTGTTTACACGACAGGCACCACGGATATCAGCACTGATGTCAATGTTGTCTATTCAACAGGCATTGACCAGTACACCAAAGACCATGTCAAAGATGTTTTTGCACTGCTTGGCGATGATGTGACGCTGAGTGAAAGCGATGCTGCAGCAGAGGGCAGAACCAGTCTGCTCGTCGGAATCAAGGGCGAGGAGTCTCCAGCAGCGGATTATTTCGAGACTCATATGATCAGCGCAGCCGATCTCTTTTCAGAGCCAGACAGCTATGCACTCGAAATTAACAACGGCACGATTGCTATTCTTGGCGTATCGACCGATGCCGCATTCTATGGTCTGACTTCGCTGAAGCATATCTTCCAGCAGGTCGAAAACCGTGAAGTCCGCAATCTGCGCATTGAAGACTTTGCGGATGTCAAAACCCGCGGCTTCATCGAAGGCTACTATGGAAACCCTTGGAGCCATGAAGACCGCAAAGATCTGATGACTTTTGGCGGCGACTATAAGCTCAACGGCTATTTCTATGCGCCAAAAGATGACCCGAAGCACAACTCAAAATGGCGTGAACTGTATACGGAAGAAGAGCTGCAGAAGCATGGCGAACTTGCCGAGGCCGGCAACAGATCGAAATGCTACTACATCTATGCGCTCCATCCATTCATGCACAATGCAGTCCGTTTTGATTCCAACTACCAGAGTGATCTGCAGATCATCAAAGACAAATTCGAGCAGATGATGAGTGTCGGCGTGAAACAGTTTGCGATTCTTGGCGACGATGCCGCTGTACCATCCAACAATCCGCAGCACTATGTCACCCTGATGACGGATCTGACAGACTGGATCAAAACAAAACAGAGTGAATATCCCGGTCTGAAATCTGATATGATGTTCTGTCCGAATGACTACATGAGAAATGGAATCAGCGCACAGATGCAGTCGCTCAGACAGCTTCCGGATTCTGTTTCGATCATTCAGACTGGCGGCCGCATCTGGGGCAAAGTCGGCCCAAGCTTCAACGATCCTTTCTATGAAAATATGGGCCGTCCGGCATTCATGTGGATCAACTGGCCATGCTCGGACGACACAAAAGACGGTCTGATCATGGGCGGTGCTGAAGCTGTTCTCAAACCTAATACGAACCGTGATACTGTCAACGGTATCGTTCGGAACCCGATGCAGCAGTCTGAACTGTCCAAGCAGGGTCTGTTTACGAATGCTGACTATGCATGGAACATCTGGAGCAATGCGGATCATTACACGCAGGTATGGAACGACTCCTTCAGCTACATCGACCATGGCACGCACGAAGAAACAGCCGGATCGAACGCATACCGTGAACTCTCGAAGCACATGAAAAACTCGAGACAGATCGGCAATGCGGATCGGAAGAACTCAGTCCGAAACTGAATGCCTTCAAAACAAAACTCGCGAACAATCAGACGATTTCTGAAGAAGAAATCGCAGACATCCGTGCTGAATTGTCAAACTGCGCGATGCCGCAAAGACCTACCGTGAGCAGACCGGCAATCCGCGTACGCTGTCGCAGATCATTTACTGGATCGATGCATGGGACGATACGACAAATGCTGTAATCAATTATCTCGATGCACTCAGCGCATTGAATTCCGGTGCGGAGACCTCTGTCATCTGGGATGCCTTCAATGCTGCGCAGAATTATAAAGCAAATGCAGGAACGCATGGTTTCCATTACGTCAACCATACTGAGTACGCCATGCCAGGCCGCATTCATATCACACCGTTCATGAATGCCCTGGATTCCGCACTGTCTAAAAAAGTTCTGCCGCTGGTAAACCCCAATCCCGATCCAGATTCGAGAACATTCATCACAAACCGCACCGATACCCCGACCGGTTCTCTGGATAACGTATTTGACGGAAATGCTTCAACAGAGATCGTTTTCAAGAGCCCGAACACGCCTTCGGAAGGCGATTATGTCGGTATCCGCTACACACAGCCTAAAGAAATCCATGAAATTCATTTCCTGCTTGGCCATTCCAGCAACTTGAACGATACGTTCTCCAAAGCAAAAGTGCAGATCACAACAAACGGCAGCACCTGGACGGATCTGGATGATACCGTCTATACCTCCCCGCAGGAGATCCGCCTGACCGATCTGAGTCTGAAAATCAGAGGTGTCCGTGTCATTGCGACCGAAGCAAAGAGCAATACCTTGTTTGGAGTTCGTGATATTCTCATCAACCCGGAGCATTCAGATGAATGGATTCCTGATTCAGAAATCACGCTTGCTGAAGGATGCACCTACTATACGGGATCGGCACGGAGCCTGATGGACGGGGACAACTCGACGTCGCCCATATCTGGACCAGAAATAATACAGCGGAAGTCGGACCGTTGATCACGCGCACGTTCAGCGAACCAGTGACCATCGGAAGCATCGTGTATGTGAATGGAGATGGAAGCAGCGCAGATAAATTTACAGACTTTGCTCTGGAATATACGGAAGACGGAACAAACTGGATCAGAGCTGCAGAATACACTTCAGCCGACGGAGATAAGCATGTCGTCCACGCGAATGTGAACGGGAAGACCGTTAAAGCAATCCGTGTCAACAACCTGGAGAGAATCAACAAATGGATTAAGACTGGCGGTCTTGATGTCACTCTCCCGAATGAAATCGTCATGCCGGAATCTGAGATTACGCTTGGCGAAGAGTGCTCGTACTGGAGTGGAAATGCCCAGAGCGTACTTGATGGAAATAATGAGACGTTTGCGTGGATCAGAACGCCAGGGAATGCCGCACAGGTTGGTGTCCTGATGACCCGTACATTTGCAGAACCTGTCGAACTTGGTTCCGTCACCTTTGTAAATGGAGACGGCAGTGAGGACAAACTGACGGATTTTGCTCTGGAATATACACTGGATGGAACAAACTGGATCCGAATCGATGAATATCAGGTACCTGCTGGCGCTCAGGACACAATCACCGCAAAACTGAACGGAAAACGTGTCAAAGCATTCCGTGTCTATAACCTGAAAAAAGTCGACAAATGGATAAAAGTCGCTGAACTTGCAGCCGCTCTGCCTGGTGAAACTCCGCTGCCGGATTACAGCATTACCCTTGCTTCCGGATGCGGCTACTATCAGGGAAATCTCATTGACGGAAAAGATACAACGTTTGCGTGGATCAGAACTCCTGGCGACAGCGCAGAGGCTGGCGTCTTCATGACCCGTACATTCAATGAACCTGTTGCGTTACAGTCCATGATCGTTCTGAACGGTGCAGGAACGAGTGCAGATAAGCTGACCGACTTTGCGCTGGAGTATTCGGAAGACGGAAAAATCTGGCACCGCCTCGGTTCGCATCAGGGTAAATCTTCCGGAATGGATACGGTAAGCGAACCGCTGTATGGCAAAAAGGTAAAAGCTATCCGCATCAACAACCTTTCCCGGGTTGATAAATGAGTTCAGGTTACCGAACTTGGCGGCAAGGCAGATGATTCCGATGTATATGTTTCTTCATATCTTCTGGGCAATCAGTCCAGAATCAATGCGACAACCATTGAAACAGAAGACGGTCGCAAGCTGACAATTTCAGACAGCAGTCCGCTGGTTCTTGCACCTGGCAAATATGCCGGTCTGGATCTTGGAGAAATTTCGAAGATTTCCAATCTGAATGTCAGAACGCTTGAGGATGCACTGACTGTTGACGTTTCCCGCAACGGCTATGAATGGACGGAAGTCGCAGCCGATGCCGCTTCAGTTCCGGATGCGCGGTACGTTCGTCTGATCAATAAGACGGATGCAGAAACACCTGTGGGCATGGAAACACCGCTTGAAGTGCATACAGAGACCATTACCGGTCCATATCTGCTCTCCGATACGCTGGGAATCACTTCTGAATCCTGGGCAGCTGATGATACACGCAATTTTGGCGGTGCATTTGACGGAAATGTCGAAAGCACAATCGAATTTGCGGTTCTGCCAGAAACAGATGGAGAGATCATCTTCGATCTTGGCCAGCTGCGTTCGATCTCCAAACTGGAAATCTTCAATAAGGATGATGCTCTGAACTATATCCGCGATGCAAAAGTACAGATTTCTGCTGATAAGCAGAACTGGACCGATGTATTCGAAATCGGTGATGGTCAGGAAAACACCCATGACGCAGATGTCATGGCAAAAGATTCGGATGCCGGATACGGCACCAACAGCACTTACCCCAACTACATGACCAAATCCGACACGTTCGCAAGCGCACAGGATGCCCGGTAGGTCCGCATTCTCTTTACCGCACCGCATTCCAGCTCCCCGGTTGTATTCAATGAAGTTCTGATCAACGACGGCGAGTTCAAGTGCATTCCGCATGCTGCAGTCACGCTGGACAGAGCAGAAGAAGCAGAAGGTCATTGCGCACTGAATATGGCAGACAATGATCTTTCGACGTCGTTTAAACCATCAAGTAACAAAGCCGGAAGCATTCAGTACGACTTCTCGGATGAGCTGGAAGCCAATTGGATGAACATTATCCAGAAGGGTACGCCATCGAATGCGAAAGTGTCTGTGCGCGTTGTTAAAAACGACTCTCTGAGCCGTGATGGCGAGCCAAGCGAATGGATGGATTACGGCTATCTCACACGCAGTCTGAACCAGTTCGGATCAAGTGAAATCGACAAGATTCTCTCTGTAAAAATCGAATAGACAGACGGTCATGCGCCGGAGATTTCGGAAATCATCCGCTACAGCGCAGAACCTATGATCGTAGACGGCTCGCTGAGCAATCCGGAAAACCTGAGTGTTTCAGCCGTCCACAGTGCAGACGGAAAGCTCATGGGCACATTCACCTGTGATGCAGTAAGCAATGCCGAAATCTACCGTGTTGTTCTGACGGATCCGGATGGAGAAGAAACTGTCCTGACTGGAACTGAATCATCCATCCAGGGTGAACTGACGAAGACAGGCAGCTGGACATGGACAATTCAGGCCAGAGACAATCAGCTGAAAAACGATCCATATAAAGCAGAAAGTGCTCCGATTGACGGAGATCCGTTCTCTGTAATTTCTGTTGCATTCGATACGCAGACAGAAAATGAAGAACCAGAAGAAGTTCTCTATCTTTCCGGTACGGCCATCACAAGACCAGAAGATCCGACACGTGATGGCTATGTATTTGAGGGCTGTTATACCGATGCAGACTGCACCGATGAATTCAGCTTTGAAGATGCAAAACCGACAGAGAATCTCACACTGTATGCCAAGTGGACAGCAGCGCTTGTAAAACTCGATGCGCCGACGGGCCTGCAGATGAGTGTGGTACGTCAGACGAGCGGAAAGCTTTTCGCGACATTCTCGTGGGACGCTCCTGAAGCGGATGCCGAATATAAACCGTATGGTTATATCTTTATACTGACGGACCCGAACGGCTAGCAGAAGACGTCGAAATATACAGGTTCAGGTACATCTGAGCGCTCCTATGTCTATGTGAAGGGCGACTGGACATGGACAGTACTCAACCGCGGCGATGGCAAGACTACCGCGGACAGTGATGCGGCACAGGCATCGTTCAAAGTGATCGGCGTTCAGTTTGATACGCAGGAAGAAGGCAAATCGCCCAAAGAAGTTCTGTACATTGCCGGTTCTGCAGTTGAAAAACCAGAGGATCCGACTCGCGAGGGATATCTGTTTGACGGCTGGTTTACCGATGAAAGCTGCACAGAGGCCTTTGACTTTGAAACCACCAAACCTGAAAACGACGCAACGCTTTATGCAAAGTGGATCGTTGCCAGAGTCGAAACGCCAGCAGGACTTGGCGTTGCCGGAGAACGTGCAGAAGACGGCTGCCTGAATGGAAAATTCACATGGAATGCACCATCGGCTGACACTGAACATAAGCGAGCAGGCTATACACACGTTCTGACCTCTCCTGACAAGAAAGAAACAGCAATAAGCAGTACAGCTGCAGAAACATCGTTTGATCATGCACTGACGCAGAAGGGAACCTGGAGCTGGAAGATGACAGCTCTTAGCGATGACGATGCAGCAACAAGAGACAGTGATGCAGCAGAAAAGACATTCTCTGTTATCGGAATCAAGTTCGATACGCAGGTGAATGGAGAAACACCTCAGGAAGTTCTGTACATGTCCGGTTCTTCCATCGAAAAACCGAATGATCCAGAACGTGATGACTGGACATTTGATGGCTGGTTTACCGATACAGAAGGCAAGAACGCCTTTGAATTCGAAACCGCAAAACCTGAATCCGACACAGTGATCTATGCACACTGGACACGGATCATCACAAAACTCGGCATGCCGGAAAACCTGGAAATGAGCACAGCCCGCAGTGAAGACGGTGTTCTGAGCGGAACATTCAGCTGGGATGCAGTAGAAGCTGATGAAGGAAAAGTCAGCGGCTATCGCGTAACCCTGACCGATCCGGATGGAATCGACTGGACACAGGGCGGCATGACTGGAACAGAAACAGAATTCGCAACGGCTCTGACAAAAGAAGGTGACTGGACAATCACTGTTACTGCAGTCGGCGGTGAAGAGAACGGCTCAAGCGACAGCAAGCCGGCTGAACTGACTGTCAGCGTGATTAGCGTCACATTCGATCCGCAGACAGAGTTTGATGAACCGGAAAAGTTCTCTATATTTCCGCTTCTTCGATCGCTCAGCCTGAAGATCCAGTCCGTGAGGGCTACACATTTGAAGGCTGGTTTACAGAGGAAAGCTGCACGAACGAATTCAGCTTCGACCAGGCTAAACCTGAGGAGAGCCTGACTCTCTATGCCAAGTGGACAAAGGATGAAGAGCCAATCGATGAACTGAACTGGACTCTTCTTGATCGGGCCATTGCCAAGGGCCGAAGCATTAATAAGAAGCTCGCCAGCTATCAGGACAAAGGAAAGACAGAGTTCAGTGAAGCCTTTGAGCGTGCTGAAATCCTCAGAACTGCAGAAGATGTTTCGCAGTCTGAAATTGATGGCATGGCAAGAGAACTTGCTTCTGCAGAACTTGCTCTTCGTCTGACACCCAGTAAAGATCTGCTGACCTTTGAATAAACCTGCTGACAGAGCAGAAAATCATTGGAAGCTGGTCTTACAGATTCACAATTGAAATGACATGACTGAAACAGTCAGAAAGGCAGTCGCAGATCGAAATCTGCAGCCGCCTTTTCTTACATTTATGTGTTCTGTATATTTGTTATTTATGTGTTCTGTATATTTGTGTTCCGCTTTCTGCTGTCAATGATGTTCTGTTCCTGGATCTAATGCTTCTTTGCAGAGGTATGAAGGGCAGAGAAGCGCCTGAAAACTTTACAGAGCTCCGCGGGAACAGAGGAAATAAAAATGAATAGAGTTCGTAAATAAATCATCATTTCGATTCAGTTTTATGTGCAAATCACTCACTTCTTTGCTGAAAAAAGCAACCGGGTACTCTTGAGTGTAAGCGTTCACAATGCTAATCTGAAACTATGAGACCATCTGCACAGGATGGAAAGAGGAGGAAACATGAGGAAAGCTTCCAGAAAGATCGCAAGCAGCTTTTTAGCCGCTGCTATGCTGATTCCCTCATTCAGTGTGCCGGCTGTCGCTGCTGAACCGCAGGACGAGCCAGTCGCCAGCACTGAGTACAAGATTTACCCGACGCCTCATTCCGTTGTTTACTCAACAGGAACGACGACAATCAGCAATGACGTGAACGTTGTCTACTCTGCAGGCATTGACCAGTACACCAAAGACCATGCAGAAGATGTCTTCAAGCTTCTTGGCGAAGATGTAAAACTCACGACGAGCGATGCTGCGGTTGAGGGAAAAACCAACCTGTTCGTTGGAATCCAGGGCGAGGATTCTCCGGCGAAAACCTACTTTGACACACATACCATTACGGCTGAGGATCTGTTTTCTGAGACCGACAGCTATGCACTTGAAATCAATGATGGCGACATTGCCATTCTTGGCGTTTCAACCGATGCTGCTTTCTATGGTCTGACATCGCTGAAACACATCTTTAAACAGATCGAAAATAAAGAAGTCCGCAACCTTCGCATTGAAGACTATGCAGACGTTAAAACCCGCGGCTTCATCGAGGGCTACTACGGAAACCCATGGTCTTTTGAAGATCGTGCCGATCTGATGACTTTTGGCGGCGACTATAAGCTCAACGGCTATTTCTATGCCCCAAAAGACGACCCCAAGCACAATGCGAAATGGCGTGAACTGTATACAGAAGAAGAACTTGCAAACCACCAGATCCTGGCTGAAGCCGGAAACAAATCCAAATGTTATTACATTTACGCGCTTCATCCTTTCATGACCAATGCGATCCGTTTTGATTCTAACTACAACAGCGATCTGCAGATCATCAAGGATAAATTTGAACAGATGATGGGTGTCGGCGTTAAGCAGTTTGCGATCCTTGCCGACGATGCCGGCGTACCATCCGGCAACCCGCAGAACTATGTAACGCTCATGACGGATCTGACCAACTGGCTCAAATCCAAACAGTCTGAATATCCAGGTCTGAAATCCGACATGATTTTCTGCCCGAACGACTACATGGGCTACGGAAGCAGCGCGCAGATGCAGACACTCAAACAGCTGCCGGATTCTGTTTCGATCATCGAAACTGGCGGCCGTGTCTGGGGCGAGGTAGGCCCAAGCTTCAACGACCGTTTCTATGCCAACATGGGACGCCCGGCGTTCATGTGGATCAACTGGCCGTGCTCGGATAACACCAAAGATTCCCTGATCATGGGTGCAGCCCTGACCTTCCTGAAACCGAATACCAATCCTGAAACAGTTAACGGTATCGTTCTGAACCCGATGCAGCAGTCTGAGCCTTCTAAAGAAGCAATCTTTACGAATGCAGACTACGCATGGAACATCTGGACAAGCGAAGAGAAATACGATTCCGTATGGCACGATTCGTTCAACTATATCGACCATGGCGATGCCACAGACACAGTTGGTTCTGCAGCATATCGTGAACTCTCCAAGCACATGCAGTATTCCAGAGCTGTAAATACAGAAGAATCCGTTGAAATCAAAGATGCCATGAGTGCCCTTGGCAACAAGCTGGCAGCTGGCGATGCTACTGTCGTTGAAGATGTTGCTGCACTTCGTCCTGAATTTGAGAAACTGCATCAGGCAGCTCTCGATTACCGTGAATATACCGGCAACGAACGTACCCTTGGCCAGATTACGTACTGGATTGATGCCTGGGAAGATACAACGGATGCGATTCTTGGCTACTTCGATACCATCGACAAGCTTGAAAGCGGCGCACCGCTTGCTGAAATCTGGGATTCGTTCTCCGCTGCTCAGGCTTCCCGTGACCAGTCCGAAACGCATAAACTCTGGTACATCGACCACTGGGAATATGCAAAAGCCGGAACGAAGTATGTCACTCCGTTTATGAACCGTCTGGATACCCTTCTGTCTGACCAGATTCTGCCTCTCGTAGATCCAAGTGCAGACCGCGTTCATATCATTACCAACCGTATTGATACCCCGACAGGTTCCATGGCTAACGCCACTGACGGCAACCCGAATACGGAAATTATCTACAAAACACCAAGCAGCGTAGCGCCTGGCGACTACATTGGCGTTATGCGGACAACACCGATCGATGTTGATTCTGTCAGCATCCTTCTTGGACAGTCCGCAAACCTGAACGATACGTTCCCGTCCGCTAAACTGCAGTACACCCAGGACGGTGTGAACTGGATCGATGTCGGGGAAGAAACCAGCAGTACAACCGACATGAGCCAGACTGGCCTTGGCCTGAAAAACGTTCTGGGCATGCGCGTTCTCTGCACAGGTTCCAACCCGAATATTTGGCTTGGCGTTCGTGACTTTGTCCTCAACCCGAAAGCCGGCGGCGATTCCGGTGAAAGCGGCGAAGGCACTTTCTCGATCCCTGCAGGAAACGGCGCTTACCAGACCAATACAAAAGAAAAAGCCTATGACGGCGATGCATCCACTTACCTGTGGACCAACCAGAAAGCTGCAGTCGGCGATACCTTTACCTGGACTTACGGAGAAGAAGTCCGCGCCCGCAATGTCCATATCATTATGGGTAACGGCACTGCCGCCGATAAATGGACAAGCTTTGTTCTGGAAACTTCTGTAGATGGAACAAACTGGACCGAACACAAAACCTTCACCAGCACTCCGGCAGGAGCTGATGAATATAACTTTGACCTCCAGAACGCAGCGGTTAAATATGTACGTCTGCGCAACCTGGAAGCTGTTGAAAAATGGGTACAGCTCTCTGAGTTCACCGTCGATACCGAAGTCGGCGATCCATACAATGCAAGTCATCTGATGACGAACACAGAGATTGAAGCCGGCGTATTCTTCACTGCGGCTGAAAGCAAGCTGAAAGCTGAAGGCAGCATTACTCTGCAGCCAGGCGATTATCTTGGAATGGATCTTGAACGCATTGTTGAGATTGAATCCATTGATCCAGGAACCGAAGCAGCAGGTCTGAGCGTTGAGACCAGCCGCAACGACTACGAATGGCAGGCATTTAATGCCAAAGATCCGATCGGCCGCTATGTCCGTCTGATCAACAATACCGACGAGCCGGTAACCTTCACGTTCGATGACGTGATGACCGTTTCCTGCAAGACAGAAGCTGTCATTGCACTTGATTCTTCGACGATGGGCAAAGATGCCGAGTACGGCTATCAGGATACCCGTAACAACGGAGCTGCATTCGATGGCAACGTTGATACAACAACCCTCTTTGCGGACTACCCGCAGGCTGGCCAGAACATCATCTATGATCTTGGACAGCAGCGCCCGGTTTCCAAAGTGACGATCTATACGCAGGATTCGGCAACGAACTATATGACCGATTTCACAGTCAGCGTTTCTGCCGATAAGGAAAACTGGACTGAAGTCTTTGAAATCGGTGATCGCGATGAAGATACAAACGAGCTGACTGTTAATGCAGTTAACTCCGAACTCTTTACCGCTTCTTCGACTTACCCGAACAAAGTCATGGCTTCCGGCGAAATTGATTCCGTGAATGCACGTTATATGAAGATTGAATTCACCGCTAATAACCCCGTCCGCTTCGCTGGCTTCAATGAAATTGAAATCAACGACGGCGCCTACGTACCGGTTTACAACGCTGCATTCCGTACCGATTCCGCACAGCGTGAAGACTATATTCCAGCTAACCTGGTTGACGGCAGCCTTGCAACCGCATGGACACCAGATACTGATGCAGCCGGATATATCGAATACGACTACTCCGAAGATCTCGAGAAGAACCACTTCAACGTCATCACCAAAGGCGATGCCAGCAAGGCTACGTTCTCCGTTCTTGGCGTAAAAGACGGTGAGAAGAAATGGTACGATCTCGGAACTCTCGACCACTCGCTCAGCCAGTTCGCAGTGGATATCGACAAAGCACTGACCGTGAAGATTTCCTGGCCGGAAGGCACACAGCCAGTTGTTTCCGAAATCATCGCTTACAAAGCAAGCCTCGAAGAGATTGATACAACTCTGCTGAAAGCAGCCATTGATAAATTTAATGAGCTCGACCTTGATGAATTCAACGATGCTTCCAAGGAAGCTCTGAATTCACAGATTGCTGTTGCAAGAAAGGCGTATACTGCTAAGACAAGCCAGGACGCAGTCGATCAGGCTGCTGCTGACATGAACAATGCCCTCCTTGCAGCACGCAAGACTCCTTCCGCTTCTGCCCTTGACGAAATCTAAGTCTCTTTAAGCCAGAGAAGAAGGCATCACGAAATCCTGAACCTGCTAATTGAGCAGAATTCATGATTCAGACAAAAATGAAACAGTCCCTGGATGGAACGTCCACATCAGAGTGAACGTCCCGGACAGGGACTGTTTTTCGGTTTGCGGTTATTTGTCTGTATTCTGACGGAAAGCAGAGGCCGGCAGAAAATTCGCGTTTCTTGTAGAGCCGGTTTTTGTGATCAGCTGTTTGGATTCGAGAAAACGGAGCTCTTTTGTGACCTGGTAGGTGTTCAGTCCTGACTGCTCAATCAGTTTCTTTTTCTTATAGGTTCCGTTCTGGATCAGGGAAAGAAGAAGGGAAGCATTTGAAGAGAGCTCGCTGATGCTCTGATCGAAAGGAAGCGTAACTGAGATGGAAGTATCCGTGATTTCAAAATAAGGCTGCTCGATGCTGTTCTGATATGATTTCAGGATTCTTCCGATTCCAGTGCCAAACCTCTCAATGAGTCCCAGACGCTGAAAAACAATCGCAAGATTCATATTGCGGGGCATTGAAATCATACGGTTCAGATAGTCATTCGCAGTGAGCGGTTCAGGCAGACCGCCCGGAGATAAAATGGTGACACGGTCCGGGAAAAAAGAAACCTGAATATCGGCTGAACTCTGCCAGCTGCGATGCACAAGTGCATTAGCCAGTGCTTCGCGGAAGGCAACTTCCGGAATCTGAAATTTCAGTGTTCTTTCCAATCCCTCAATGACTTCCAGACTGTAAATCCTGTTAAACAGAGAGCAGACATCTGTATACAGGCTCAGGATAGACTGGTGATCGAGCCGCTGCGAAAAACGGATTTCATCGAATGAAGATCCAAACTGGACAATAGAAATACCGCTGACCGGGTTGTGATCGGAGAGCCAGAGGGCCGCATTTGTATACCCTCCCTCATCTGAATACATCTGAAAAGATTTCAGCAGGTCTTTTATGGGGATGTCGGTCCCGATTTTTTCCTGCTGCCAGGCGGACAATGTATCGAATGACAGGTTTTCCGCCATAGAAGGCAGGTCTTCGTAGCTTAGATTCGAGCCTTTTAAGGATAATTCGAGAAGCTGCTCCCTGCCGCAGGGGGTACTGGAGGAGCCCCGGCGGAAATAGGCAACGTTTTTATACAGATATGGAGTGTTCCTTCCTTTTAGAACCTGCAGTCTGACAATGTTGTTTTTCAGAATCTCAAAACTGAATTCCGGGACAGGCTGGATTGAATCATTGATCTGTCTTTCGATATCCAGGCAGAACTGTTCTGGATCGTCTACACCTTTGATCTTCCTGCTGTCGGTGATCCCGAAGAGAATGATGCCTGTGGTGTAATTTGCGTAGCGCTGACGGTTTTTAAATACGATTTAAACTCTGCAGATTTGAGGGGGTTGATCACCTCTTAGTATTCCAATGTTCTGGATTCCCTTGGAATCAATGTTTCTTCATATCGTGTCATGTATGAATCCATAAGCTGAATCTCCTTTGATGTCCTGCTTTTATTATAGGTGATCGTTGGATTCATCCCTTCAGTGCGACGAATCAAATCGAATAAATAAGC
>Strawberry_p1__coassemble_2250_pt1 | contig 18158 bp, 12 predicted proteins | sample Strawberry_p1__metabat2_high_PE_023 | metagenome-assembled genome bin Strawberry_p1
CTGGAAAACAAATGAAAAGCGGCCAGGTCCGCGGCAGGTTTTCCTGTGCGACTTGACCGCTTGTGCTTCACTTTATTCAGATGATTCAGTTCAGGAATCTATTCCTGTGATTCTCCAGCGTTCTTTTTCTGTTCGTTCTGGGATGCAGAAGAAGTGTGCCAGACTGCGGACTTGGAAGTTCAAGAAGGACTTCTTCAATCCGGTTTTTATGCAGAGACTGGACACGGACCTTTACGCCGTTTCCGACTTCAGCAGATTCGCCAAGGGTCGGAAAGCGTCCGAGTTTTTCAATGACCAGACCGCCGATGGAATCGTAGTCTTCGCTTTCCAGCGAGAGATTGAGATCATCGTTGAGGTCATGCAGAGACAGATAGCCTTTGACTTTGTACTTGCCAGGGCCGACCTGAATGATGTTCTCATTTTCCGCTGCGTCGAATTCGTCCTGCACTTCACCGACGATTTCTTCGATGATATCTTCTACCGTCAGAATGCCGGCGAGTTCGCCGTATTCGTCAAGGACGATGGTCATGTTGTACTGGTCTTTCTGCATCTCCTGCAGCAGCTCATTGATGCCTTTGTTTTCAATCGTGAAATAGGGCTTGCGCAGCATTTTGCGCAGATTAAAGGGCTCGTCAGGATCATGAAAGATCAGGTCTTTCATATTGAGAATGCCTACGATATTGTCCGGTGAATCTTCATAGACCGGAATGCGCGTGTAGTGATCGCGGTCGTAGGTCTTTTTCAGTTCTGCGGGTGTAACGGTAATCGGAACGGATGTGACATGAACACGCGGAACCATGATCTCCCTCGCTTTGGCATCGGTGAAGTCGAAGACGTTGCGGATCATGTCGCGCTCGTCGGTTTCAATGACGCCTTCTTCATGGGAAACATCCAGGATCGTATGCAGTTCACTCTCAGTAATCATCGCATTCTTCTCATCGCCTTTAATGCCGAACAGGCGAAGGATCAGGCTGGCGAAGATGTTGATAAACCAGATGACTGGCGTAAGGATCTGCATCAGAAAGCGGATGATCGGCGCATATCCCAGAGCCAGTTTTTCCGCATTGCGGGTGGCCAGCGTTTTCGGGGTAATTTCTCCGAAAACCAGGATCAGGAACGTGATCAGAAACGTCGCAATGGAAACGGCGTATCCGCCAAACTGGTAGGCGATCATGGACGACAGAGAAGCCATGAAGGTATTGACGAGGTTGTTGCCGATCAGAATTGCCGATAACATTTTCGACTCATTCTGGAAAATCTCCAGAACGATTTTCGCCCGCTTATTTCCCTGATCAGCCAGGGTGCGGATCCGGATTTTATTGACGGCAACAAGTGCGGTTTCTGCCGACGAGAAGAAGGCAGAAAGAGCGAGCAGCACGATCAGCAGAATGACCTGCATTGTCATGGAGTTCATTAAGCAGCCCTCCTTCTGTCAGCAGACAGGTTCTGGATGGTCTGCATGGTTCGGTGAACGGGTTCGGGTTCAGAATTCATGTCTTGTTTCAATTCTCCTTTTTGTCTGTTTTATATTTCTTCAGACACAGGCTGTGCATGAATGGCATAGAGCAGTGCGGATGCATTTCTGCATACTTCCTGTGTCATTCTTTTATTCTAATTCATTTCCGGGTTCTATTCTAATTCATTTCCGGCTTCGTTATCTTCTGGTGCATGAGGCAGTTTTTCTGCACTGTCTGCGTCGGCCTGCTCATTCTTGCGGGCAGCTTTCTGCAGGTCGGCGGTGCACTTTGAGGCCATGAGCAGACCGGCGCTTGCCGGTACGAAAATGGCCGAGGGAAGCGGCTGACCGGGGATCATGTCCATTGGAATTTCGGTTGAGCAGACGGTCATGATCTTTTTGCGGATGCGGCTTTTGCGCTTCCAGAGCCGCAGGATTTTAGCGAGCGGATCGCCTTTTGTTTTTTCGAGTTCTGTAATCTCGATCTTTGTCGGATCGAAACGGCGGGCCATGCCCATGCTGGAAAGGATAGGGATATCGTGATCTAGACACAGACGGATCAGATCCTTCTTGGATCCGATGGAGTCAATGCAGTCGAGAACATAGTCCGGCTTCTGAGCGAGTACCCAGTCATCGAGATCCCGATCGTAAAAGCCGGCATAGGTGATGACTTCCGTTTCCGGGTGAATGTCCGCAATTCTCCTTTTGAGGATTGCGGTTTTTTCCTGTCCGACCGTACTCTGCAAAGCGCAGAGCTGGCGGTTGATATTGGACTCTTCAACGGTATCTTTGTCGATCAGAATCAGCCGGCCGACGCCGCTGCGCGCAAGTGCTTCAATCGCAAACGAACCGACTCCGCCGCATCCTGCGACAAGAACTGTGCTGTTCTGCAGCACCCGGATTCCGTCTTCTCCAAAGAGAAGAGCGGACCGTTTATGCGAGACATCAAGCGGCTGTGCTTCATTCATTTTTTCCATACCAGTCCTCCGCGGCGCTGATAATCTGCGCCCTGTCTGCCGGGTCAAACCAGTGCACCGGCATCTGGTTGACGAACCAGGTCATCTGCCTGCGGGCATACTGACGGGTACGAATTTTGATCTGTTCACGGACTGTATCGAGATCTTCATTTCCATCCAGCCACCCGCTGAATTCTTTATACCCGATTCCCTGAAAACTGTTCCAGCTCCTGCTTGAGGGATCACTGAACAGACGTTTTACTTCCTCTGGAAGTCCCTGTTCAAACATCTCATCGACCCGCCTGTTGATGCGCTCGATCTCCTCTTTTCGATCGCCGCGCAGGCCGATGAAATACACATCGTATACAGGCTGGTGGGTCTGCTCTTTTTCCCTTTCGCTTTTGGGCCGGTGGGAGAGTGCCATGGCGGCTGCGCGCAGCAGACGCTTGCGGTTGTTGATATGAATCTTCTCCAGAGCGCCCGGATCTTTTTCCTGCAGAAGAGCATAGAGCTCTTCGTTTGTTCTGGACTGAAGAGCTTCTGTCAGCTTACTGTTCTGCTCTTCGTTTTCTTCATCGAACTGGTAATCGTAGAGTGCAGCTTTGACGTAAAGACCAGTTCCGCCGCAGAGAATCGGCACATGTCCGCGGCCGACAATCTCATCAATTTTCTGTCTGCAAAGCGTCTGGAATGTGCGCACACTCCAGGGCTTGTCAATGGGGTAAATGTCGATCAGATGATGCGGGATTCCCTGCATTTCTTCTTTGGTCACCTTGGCGGTTCCGATGTCCATCCCCTGATAGACCTGCATCGAATCCGCGGAAATGATCTCGCCATTCAGCAGTTTTGCGAGCTGAACCGCAAGCGAACTTTTGCCCGAAGCGGTCGGTCCGACGATCGCAAAAACTTTTGTATCAGGCACGTTCGAACTCCTTTGCCAGCTGCTTCATGCCAAGGCGGATGACGGTCGGTCTGCCGTGGGGACAGTGGTACGGCTGACGGCAGTGCGACAGATCTTCAATGACTTTCTCCATCTCGGCGACGCTTAAATGATGGTTGAAGCGGATGGAGGAATGGCAGGCAGCTGTTGCCAGCACATGCCGACGGAGCTCAAGCATGTTAACGTCCTGGTGATCGACAAACCAGGAGATCAGATCATCGACAAACTCCTCGACGTTGACGCCGAGCATCCATGTCGGAATCTCGCGCAGAACGAGTGAATTGTTGAGGGCTTCAAAGTGAATGCCATAGCGGCCAACACTTCCGTTGAGCTTTTCAAGCGAGGCAATGACTGCCTGGCCGACCGGCTTCATGAGCGGAATCATCAGCGGCTGCATGGCTTTGACGGGCTGTTCAAAGGCATCGGTGATGCGCTCGAAATTGGTCCGCTCCTGGGCTGCATGCTGGTCGATAATGACCAGACCATTCTCGTCTTCACAAAGGATATAGCAGTCGCGAAGCTGTCCAATCAGGCGCAGCGACCTGAAGTAGTCCCGTCCGGATGCGCTCTTTTCTCTGGCTTCTCGTGGAGATACACCAGCTGGATAGCCGACCGGTGCGCTTTGCTGAGAGGACGAAACTGGTGCGGTTTGCGGCTGGGAAATCCGGGCAGAATCGGATGTTGCCATAGCCGGATTGACTCCTGCAGGCATGCTCTGGCCTGGGACGCTCTGTGGTGAAGCTGGCTGTGCAGAAGAGATTGCGGATGGATCGGAAACGGATCTTCCAGTCATGTTCTGCTCATCTGCTCTTTGCGAAGAAGGGGCAGATGGAGTGTTTTCCGGATGGGAAAACGCAGAGATTTCCTGATTTACGCCATTCAGAAATCTCGGATCCAGGAAAGCCGGCATATCGGCAGATTTCTGATTTCCACGATAGCTATAGGTCTGTTTTGGGATTTCTGAACGGTTTTCCGATCCGTTGGGCCTGGATTTCTGCTGATCCGAAAAAATCTGATTTTCAGATTTCGGTTTTGGGGCGCCATATTCGTGTGCCTGAGGCTCATGAACGCTCAGCGTCTCTTCAAGCTGCCCCTGAACGTAGATCTTTCCATTACTTTTGCTGTTTGAAGCTGATTTTTCTTCAGCCGGTTCGCTGATGGAAGGCGCCTGGATCTTTTCTTCAAAGAGCTCGCGCAGGGTCCGGCTGATCAGCGCAGCCAGATATTCTTCTTTGGAAATTCGTACTTCGAGTTTGTTTGGATGTACGTTGACATCGACAAGCTGAAAGTCTGTATCGATATTCAGATAGACAATCGGATAGCGTTCCTTGGGCATGAACTCTCTGTATCCCTCGACGACCGCATTGACGATCGGCCAGGAGCGGATGGTTCTGCCATTGAGCGAAAGGTAGATGTAGGACTTGGATGCGCGGTTGACGTTTGGCTGCATGGCATAGCCTGAGATATGAAAATCCGCACTACGGGCATCAAAGGTTTCCGCGCCGCTTGCGGCATCGCGTCCGAACATCTGGTAGAGAATTTCCAGACGGTCGGATTTGCCGGATGTCTGGAAGACCATGCGTCCGTCATGGCGCAGAGTGAATCGTACTTCCGGATGGGCAAGTGCGATCTTGTTGATGGCATCGGCGATGACCGCAAATTCGTAGGCTGGTTTCTTGAGGTACTTGAAGCGGGCCGGCGTGTGGAGAAACAGGCCGCGCACTTCGATGCGGGTACCGAGCGGAACGTCGGCGTGTTCGTGAACCTTCAGGTCGCCGTACTCGTAGACGACCATTGTGCCGCCGTCTTTGTTTGCGGTTTTCAGACTGACGCGGGCAACAGAGGCAATGGATGGAAGTGCCTCTCCGCGAAAACCCATGGTGGAAATCGAAAACAGTTCGTCCTCGCTTGAGATCTTCGATGTGGCATGACGCTCGAAGGCCATCTTCGCATCGTCATAGCTCATGCCGCATCCGTCATCGGTCACAATGACGCCGTCGATGCCGCCGGAGAAGACTTCAATGCCGATGGATGAAGCGCCTGCATCAAGTGCATTTTCCACGCACTCTTTGACGATATTGACCGGCCGGTCGACAACTTCACCAGCCGCAATCATGTTGGTCAGCTGCTCATCAAGAACATGAATAATTCCCATGTTTCGCTCCTTTCACAAATTCTTCCTGTATTTGTCCCTTCCCTTCTCTGGGCTGGAATGTGACAGGTCTGTATGATCAGCCGGTCCTGTGACCGGCTGTTTTTTTTTTTGTTCTGGTCTTTTTTCAGACCATCTGTTTTCTATGCTTTGTCAGACAGATTTTTTTATCGGGGAGAAGATCAGGACAGAGAAGAGACAGACAGATTCTGTCTGTTCGTTTCTTCGTTTTTCTGTTGTCACTGACTCTGCCCGGATCTCTTTGCCGGATCCCGTTTTTTTCTGCTTTCTGTGTTTCCTGGCAGAGCATGCAGATTTTCAAAAAGCAGAAGCGGAGCTTCTGCTTTTTACGTTTTTTCAGATTTCTGCAGATCCGTCCTTTGATGTTTTCTGGAGCGGTCTGCACTTTTTTGTCTTTATCCGATCTTTGGATCAGATGATATTTTCTTTATGTCTGCTCTTCCTGATTTTCAAAGCATCACGAAAGCTTGTCGGCTTCTTTTTTCAGCTTGTAGAGAATGTCGAGTGCTTCTTTTGGCGATATTTCATCGAGCTCGAGATGGTGAACCTTGTCGACGAAATCCATGCGTTTGAGATCGTCGGGATCCATCATGAACAGCGAAGTCGGAATGTGCTTAGCCGGAGAGGTCTGCTCGAATTCGTTGAGCAGGTCAGATGCCCGGTTGATGACTGTGCGCGGCAGTCCGGCGAGCTTTGCTACGTGAATGCCGTAGGATTTGTCAGCCCGGCCTTCTACGATCCGGTACAGGAATTCGATCTCGCCTTTGTTCTCGCGAACGTCGACATGGACATTGCGCAGACTGCCGATGGTATCTTCCAGTTCGGTCAGTTCGTGATAGTGGGTCGAGAACAGCGTCTTGGCGCGGATGGCTCCGCTGATGTATTCGAGCATCGAACGGGCCAGAGCCATGCCATCGTACGTCGCGGTACCGCGGCCGATTTCATCAAAGAGAATGAGGGAATTGCTGGTGGCATGACGCAGCGCGTTATTGGCTTCCATCATTTCCGTCATGAACGTCGACTTGCCCTGGAGCAGGTCGTCGCTTGCACCGATGCGGGTAAAGATGCGGTCGAACACCGGAAGCATGGCGCTTCGTGCCGGCACGAAACTGCCGATCTGCGCCATGATGACAATCAGTGCGTTCTGACGCAGCCATGTCGATTTGCCGCCCATGTTCGGTCCGGTGACCAGGCAGACATCGCAATCCGGACCCATGATCCAGTTGTTGGAGACAAAGCCTGGCATGCGCTCATCGAGAATCGGGTGACGCCCTTCAATGACTTCCACTTTGCCTTCCTCGTTAAACTGCGGACAGACGTAGCCTTTTTCCGAGGCAAGCTCTGCCAGGGCAACCAGCACGTCAACCAGAGCAAGTGCACGGGAGAGCTGATGCAGATCGCTCAGACGGCTTTTGATCGTTTCGAGCAGTTGAGAGAAGATCTGCTCTTCCAGTTCGATTTTCTTCTCCTGAGCATTGAGGATTTTTTCTTCAAGTTCCTTGAGTTCATCAAACGTGAAGCGCGCACTGTTAGCCAGCGTCTGCTTCTGCGTATAGCCGGAGTCTTCCGGCAGCAATGAAAGCTGAGATGTGCGGATTTCAACGTAATAGCCAAAGACCCGGTTATAGCCGATCTTCAGGTTTTTAATTCCTGTCCGCTCGCGCTCTCTGCTCTCCAGCTCCATCAGGGCCTGATCGCTCTGTTCAGCAAGCGTGCGGATTTCATCGAGCTCGGCGTTATAGCCTGGCGCAATGTAGTTGCCGTCCTTGGTGCTCAGCGGCGGCTCAGGAACGATGGCGCCTTTGATGATTTCGTAGAGATCCTGACAGCGGTTGATCTTTGAAAGCATCGGATAGGAAGTCAGGCACGATGCCAGATCGAGAATCGGCGCTGCATGTTCGAGCGATGCGGACAGCTGCAGAACATCTCTTGGCGAGGCAGAACGGTAGCTGATGCGCGCAGCCAGGCGCTCCAGATCGTAAATAAACGCGAGATGATCAAGAAGCTGCGCCCGCACAAGGAACGAGTCACAGAGCGTCTGTACGGCTTCCTGACGCATCTGAATCTCATGAACATCTAACAGAGGAGATTCAATCCATTCGCGGAGCAGACGGCTTCCCGGTGCGGATTTTGTCCGGTCCATGAATTCCCACAGCGACTGGGCTCTCGAACTCGAGGAATTCGAGCGGATCAGTTCAAGATGGCTGCGGGTCTGCGGATCGAGCACCATGCTCGAAGGCGGAAAAAGCGGCGTCATCGTGGTCAGATGGTCGGCATGCTGCATGGACGTCGATTCCAGATAGCCGCAGAGAATCTGCATGGCGTTTTCGAGCAGCTTGTCTTCAAAAGGAATCAGACGCTCATCAAACGCATCAAGTTCGACAGGCTGAGCAATCGAGAACGTCAGTCCTTCTTCCTGACGAAAAGCAGCCTGCCATGTTTTGTCCAGCTTTCTGGAGGCAACGGCTTCAAGAACGCCCAGATCATGGAGCATCGAAGTCACCACGCTCAAGGAACGTTCCACAAAGGCATAGCGCAGCTCGCCAGTCGACAGCTCGCAAAGCAGCAGCAGAGCGCGCGTTGAATCCGTACAGATGACGGCAAGATAGTTCAGAGAACGCTTGGACGTTTCCTCTTCAATCAGCGTTCCCGGGGTAACAATTTTGATAATGCCCCGCTCAACTAGACCCTTGGCTTCTTTGGGGTCTTCGAGCTGTTCGCAGATCGCAACCTTGTAGCCCTTTTTAACCAGTCGGGAAATGTAGGACGAAGCGGCCCTGAACGGCACGCCGCACATCGGCGCCTTCTCTGCTCCGGCTGCCCGTCCGGTCAGGACCAGATCGAGTTCGCGGGAGACGGTTTTTGCGTCGTCGAAGAACATTTCATAGAAATCGCCGAGGCGGTACATCAGAATCGCATCGGGATTTTCTTCCTTGAGCTGCAGGTAGTGCTGCATCATCGGGGAGTACTTAGATTTATCCATAGACATCCTTTTAAGTATAGCAAACCGCGCCGCTCCCTCCCTGTCCGGTCCTTTCAAATCTTCAGGGTACTTACCCTGTTTTTCTGGCGCAGAATGCCTTAAGCCTGAAGCGCCGGAAAGCCGATTTGCGCTCTTTTTGCCTGTGCTATACTGTCAGAAATCCGCAGGCTGTCTGCGCACAGAGAAAGGGGGGCATTCATGAAACAGAACATTCAGATCGGAAAGAAAGTGTATTCGACAGATTTTGGTTTCCTGTTCATTCTGTTCGTATTCTTTCTGACCAGCTGCTTTGCCCTCTTTAACGCATTCAACCTGATTCGCAACAACGCCGGCGAATCGTATCTTCGCCGGCAGATTCTCTGGTATGTCGTCGGCTTTACCGTGATGTACATCATTTCGAAGATCCCCATGAAAAAAATCATGGACGTTCTGCCGACGGTCTACAAAATCCTGCTTGGTCTGCTGGTCTACCTGCTGGCTTCCAGGATGCTCGACCGCTTCACCGGTCATACTCTTCCCTTTGCGCATGACGTCAACGGTGCCTACTCATGGCTCGTTCTGCCAGGACTTGGATCCTTTCAGGCTTCGGAGTTCATGAAGGTTGTTCTGATTCTGAAAACCTCGCAGATCATTACGGATTTCCAGAAGACGCATCCAGATCCGAGCTACAAGGATGATCTGATGATGTTTCTTGAAATCTTCAAGTGGGCGCTTCTTCCAATGATCCTGATTCTTCTTGAACCGGATACCGGCGTCTTTATCATCATTGCCTTTACTTTGTTAGTGCTGCTTCTCTGTTCAGGCATTCGAAGGCTGTATATCTGGCTTTCACTTGGTTTTGTCGCTCTGGTACTTGGCGGATTCTTCTTTGTTTACTTCACAAACCCGGATCTGCTCAGCTCCATCTTCTCGGCCTATCAGATCCGACGCATCGATGCCTGGCTCTATCCCGAACGAAACGTTCTTGGTTCATCCAACCAGCTCTATACTGCTCTGCTTTCTCTTGGATCCGCCGGCCTTGGCGGTCATGGCATGCAGGCATCCATCATTGCGATTCCTGAAGCGCACACCGACTTCATCTTTGCGGCCTTTGGCCAGTGCTTTGGCCTTGCCGGAACTTCCTTCATTCTTCTGGTCTGCATGTGGCTCGACCTGTATCTGTGCAAAATGGCGTACAACTCCAAATCGCCATTCCCCAGACTGGTCATGGTCGGATCGATCGCAATGCTGCTGTATCAGCAGATCCAGAACCTTGGCATGATCGTCGGTCTGGTTCCGATCACCGGTATTACCCTGCCGCTGATTTCCTATGGCGGTTCATCCATTCTTTCCTACTTCATTCTCTTTGGCATCATTCTCAACATGTCGCCAGTTTCCAAACGGACCTTCCGTTTCCGCCGCTATTCGCTTAAAGCCATCTACGCAGGTGCAAAAGAAAAAGTCACTCATTTCTTTGCCCCGGATGATGAAGAAAGCAGCAGCCACGAAAACCGCTTTGACTGGCACCGTCTGATTCCCTGGCTCTCTTCTTCCAGTGAAGAAACCAGTGTGGAAAACTCCAGACCAATCCACTGGAATCTTGAAACCGATCTGATTGAGCTCGATGATCCGCATGCTGCAAAAGAAGCAGAGCAGACCACATCTGAAACAGAAGAAAAATCCGGACAGTCTGAAGACCATCCGGAAGATGAACAGAATGACAAAAACAGTTCCAGCTCTGCAGAAACTGTTGATCTCGAACTTGGCGAAAAAACAATTCTCGTCAGTCCATCGAATACAGAAGACAAACAGAATTCTGAGAAGAATCCTGAATCGGATGCAGCTGACTCTGATCAGTCTGAAAATTCAGAAGAATCCCATCCTTTGGCTGATATTCATGAAGGACGTACGATTCTCCATCTGCGCAGACATCGAAAACGCTTTTCACCTTCTGCAGAACATTCTGATGAAACACAGAATTCCGCTCTGAACGAAGAAGCTGCTGATGACAGCTCTGCAAATTCAAATGGATCCAAGTCTGAATCTACAGACAGTACGGTTTCCAAAGTCGCGGTACATGGTACCGATGCTTCAGATCCGGTCAGTCAGAAGTTCAGCGAGTTCATGAATTCTGACGATGATGATCCGGATTCCCTGTTTCACATGTAACTTTCAGTTTTCTGGAATCTGAATTCCCTTTTCAAGTCCTATCTGACGGATATCTGATTTTCAGATATCCGTCTTTTTTGCAACCTTGATTTTTTAGGTTTTCGGGTCTGAATTTTGAATTTTTGCTTTAGGAATCGTTTTTCCAGCTTGGTCTGCTCTGCACATCATTTCTGCGATTACCTGTTCCTGTCTTCCCTGACAGGAAGAAAAAGAAAAAAGGCTGAGCCTAAAAAAGGTTTCTCAGCCGTTTGAGATAGGAATAAGGGTGGAAGCGGGCGAACCGGACTTTCTGATCACTCAGATGAATCTTAACTTCTGTTACATCCTGCATCTGGTCGGTCATATTGTGGTCGTAGCAGAGGACCGATTCCTGCAGCGAATGTCCGCGCAGAGTAATTTCACGATGCTGGTTGAGGATGTAGGGGTTGACCAGGGAATGCTGGTTGTTATGACTGACCGGCATGATCTGCGTCATTTCAATCACATTCAGACCATCTTCAATGACCGCACCGCCAAGAGCGCGGTTCGCACCGGTACTTCCTGCCTGGGTACTGACGCAAAGTCCGCAGGAACTGGTGCTTTCAAAGAATTCGCCGTCGATGAAAATATCGTAATAAACCGTATAGGTGAAGTTGCCGATCCGGATTTCATTGAGAGCGTGATAAGTCTTGCCGGTATTGAGAACCGCTTCGATCAGCGGATATTCTTCGATCCGGTAAATGCCTCGGGAAATTTCTTCGATAAACAGATCAAGCTGGTCTTTTGTGTAATCTGTAAAAAAGCCAAGAGTTCCCGTATGAATTGCAGTAAACAGGATTGTTCCCAGCTGATTTTCATAATAATGAATGGCACGAAGCAGCGTTCCATCGCCGCCAATGCAGAGAACAAGGTTCGGATATTCGTCTTCCCTGTTCCACCCCAGCGTCCGGCACAGAATTTCAGAAAGTTCCGTTCCGAGCTGATTGGAATAACTGTCGTTTCTGCAGAAAACTGAAAAGTTCATACGATAACTCCTTATGCCGCCATTGTATCATGTTGAAAAAGAGGTGATTTCCTTTGAAAGATACCGAACGCGAACTCAAAATTCTGCTCACGAAAGAGCAGTACGAAAAACTCCGGGACCTGCTTCCGGAAGCAGTATGTCGCGAACAGACAAATACGTATTACGATACGGCTGACGGTCTTCTTAAATTTCACGGCTTTGCACTGCGCATCCGGGATGTGAATGGAAAGCATATCATGACCGTCAAAAAACCGATGGATTCAATTACCAAATATGAATTTGAACAGGTAGTTTCTGCAGGCAGGTTTGATGATCTCCCTGCATCTGAACAGCAGTGGGGATTTGAGATGCTTGGTCTTGGCCAGATTGAACTGAAACCATTTATTTCTCTGACTACACTCCGGTGCATGAAGAAAACAGATCAGGCTGAAATTTGCCTGGATCGGACAACCTTTGCTCACCATACGGATTATGAACTTGAATATGAATATACGAAGGATCATGACGGAATTTCCGTATTCAATGAGCTGCTCTCAAAGGTTGGACTCCATTACGAAAAAAACTGCCCAAGCAAATTAGCCCGGGCAGTGATCGACTCAGTCGAGTGAAAATTTATGTGTCAGACGATAGAAGAAGGATTTAGAATTATATTCTTCTTCTTTTCTTTTGACTAAATCCTGATAATTCTTCAGATTTGAGATTTCTTCTTTCATCTCTTCCTGCTTTGAAGCAAAATCATCTGTTACCTGCTGGAGAGTATCTGTCTGATCTTTCAGTTTCTGATTTTCAGATTTCAGTTCAGAAATCTGAGATTTTGAATCTTCGATCAGAGTGTTCTGTTCTTCCAGCAGAGATTTCTGTTCCTGTATCTGATCATCCTTTGTTTTCTGTTCTAGAAGGAATGTCTGTCTTGATTTATCAAGTTCAAGGTTAAGCCGCTCCTGATAGAGCAGTTCAAGATTAGCAATTGTTTTCTCTTTTTCGGAGAGAATCGCATTCAGCTTTTCAATCTCCATGCGCAGCTCAGATTCTACCGTGGAAATCTCATGTTTTTCCTTCCGGAAATAGGTAGAAAGAATTTCCACACCTTCAGCTTTGATGGTGATTCGCTTTGTTGCGGGGTTTTTGTATTTGTAACCTTCATCAGGGTAGTTCTTAACCAGCTTTGCAACTGCTTTATCTACCGTGTTTCTGGATTTTCCAAAATGGTTACAGATCGCGGCAATGTCCATATCGTAATAGACATCGATCGGGGAGTTTGGATTCGCCAAAGAAATCACCTGCCTGTAAATACTCGAATCTATGTATAACTGCGCCTGCCGATGGATTATATCATAAGAAAATCAGATTTCATCCAGAAGGTATGATCGGACAGCAGCAGAAATCTGAAAATCACATGCGAATTCATTTTAATGACTTGATCTGCAGAAAACAAATCCGACAAATCACATGAGTGGCAGATTTTTCCTTTGAATAAAAGCAATTCAGAAGACAGCAAAAGAGACAGCAGCGGAAAAATTTCCCGGTCAGATCTGATTTTCATAACATGACAGAGACCTCTTCTGATCTTTCCTGCCATTCAATATGAATCGAGACAGGAACAAGCAGAAATCAAATACCTGAATTCAGATTTAATTTCACTTCAAATCTCTCGATTCATATGAGCGGTTCAAACAGACAAGTGCGGATACGAATAAATATCTGAATTGGCTGAAATATAATATTTCCCGATCATATCTATCGGCAGATTTATGGAAATCTATTTCTGATTTTCATAACCAGGTTGGAAGAATAGAATTTCGTTCATATGAACAGCCGTCAAAACAGTTGCATTTCCAAATTTCCTGATTCACATCAAATCTGCTCGATCATATGATCAAGGAGATTGAATTGAACGATGGGAATCAATCTGCCTCTTCTCTCTTCTCCCTCTATCTGAATTTCAGATATAGCAATTTTCTCTTACCTATTCCAAATCAGATCAGATATCAGCCTGTTCCTATTCAATCTTCCTGATCGTGTGATTCGTCAGATAGTGGCTTTTGCCTCCGAATTTACCTTTCTTCCTCTACTGAAAGGTCCGCTTTTCTTATTAATTTTTCGTATGAAATTCCTTTTTCTGCGTTTTCCCATTCATCTCTCTTTTCAGATATATTCCTGGCTTCTTTCCTCCTTTTCTGATCGATAGATCTTATTCACATGACTGAACAGACGAAAGAAAAGGTGAATCGTGCTGCTGATTAAGCTCTGCACCATTCACCTTCTGATTTCCTGTCTTATTCCTGTTTTATCCTGATTTTGGATATGATTTTCCTTATTTAATGCAATTTCTCATCGGATATAGGGTCTGAATAGGGGATTTCCCGAAATATCTATTCATATTTCCCTTCTGAATTCCTATATTTACCTGATTTTCTAATATGAAATTCAGATATCTATTCTTTTGTGCGTCCTGCAAAGGCTTTTGAGAGCGTTTTTGCATCTGCATAATCAAGTTTTCCGCCAAATGGGATGCCCGAAGCGAGTCTGGTGACCAGAACACGGTCTGAAAGCAGCCTGGAGAGGTATAAAGCAGTGGTTTCGCCATCCTGTGTAGGGTCAAGAGCCAGAATAACTTCCTCTGTATCATCGTTAATACGGGCTTCCAGGGCATCAATATTCAGCTGATCAGGCAGAATGCCTTTCTGAATGTTAATTGTGCCGTGCAACACGTGATAAACGCCCTTATATTCGTTCATGCTTTCGATGGTATAGAGGTCTTTTTCGCTCTGAACGACGCAGATCTGGTTCTTATTGCGCTCAGGATCGGAACAGATCTCGCATTCATCCTCTTCTGTAAGGTTTCCGCATACTTTGCAGTGCTTCAGATTGGAGGCTTTCTTGAATGCGTCGATCATCTGCTCTTTCTGATCATCATCCCAGCCAAGAATAGCAAACGCCATTCTCTCTGCACTTTTCATACCAACGCCGGGAAGCTTATGAAGCTCCAGGATCAGATTTTCAAAACTAGCAGGATACATAGATTTCTCTCTTTCTTCATATATGACAGGCAGATTCTTGCAGGGATATCTCTTCTTTAAATGTGATAATCCGATTCTGGCTTCTGTTCCCTTTTTTTCTGAATATCTGATTTTCCAATTTAGCGGAAGATATTCGGAATTGGTGATCAGAAAAGGGAAGTAAGCTTTGAATCTTATATTTCTTTCTTTCTGAATCTGCCTTTACAGAGTATTTATTCGTTTAATGATCTGATCTTCATCAGATATCGTCTGAAAATTCAGATATATCCAGGGGTAATTGCTAATCGTCCTGGATGATCAGATTCGGTATACGCTTTTTCAACTCTTCTTCGACGTTCAGTTCGCTCTCAGGCGTTTTCAGCTCAATCTGAATATTTGTCTTCTCTGGCAGTGTTTTAGCCTCAGAACGCGTTCTAAACGCCGAGATTAACTGTTTCAGCTCGTTTCGTGTAATCGCAAATACCTTTTTGGGTGTTCCTAACAGCTGATCTGTGAAATATTCGAAGCCTTCCTCTTCCTGGAGGTAGTTGATCTGATCTTTCTCAAGGGCTCCAGCAGTACTGAGCAGCAGGTAGTTCGGACCGCTTGCTCCGATCTGCGTTCCTTTGAGTGCATTTGCAAATTTCGCCAGTTTCATATCGTGCAGATAACTGTCCAGATTCGCCATGTGATCATTATCTGACTTTTTGAAATCTTTATTTGCTCCAACCAGGAGGGAAAGAAGAAAATCTTCCGTAAATCTGAATTCAGATTTCTCTTTCTTCCTATTCCCTGATGTTTCACGTGAAACATCAGAATTCCAGAAAATAGCGGAAAGGTCCGATTTTCTATTTACTTCTCGGTTTTTTGCGGGCTGAGGCTGTGGATTCGTCCGATTTTCAGATATTGGACGAGGAGCAGATGGGGCAGATTGTGAGAAATCACGTGACTGGGGAACTGGCATCTGATTTTCATAAAGTGCCATTTTCATCAGCGTGGTTTCGATGTAATCCATCATATTCGAGGCATATCCGAGCTTGTTACAGAGGTCCATCAGATCTCCAGCCATATTCACACGTTTATAAGAGGAAATTGGAGCAAGAGATTTTTCGATGATTTCTCTTTTCTTCTTTGAGATCAGAGGCGTGTTCTTTGCCATGTCATAGAGAAGAGAGTCTTTGAGCAGCGAAATCATATCAGCAACCAGACGCTTCATATCGAAGCCTTTGGTGTCGATTTCTTCCACGAATGTGATCGCCTCATTCATATGATCCGGGGTCAGGTTTTCAAAAAGCTTTCCAATTTCTTCGGTCTGAACGACTCCATAGATTTCCCGGACGGCAGACAGTGACAGATGATCTGGTTCGTAAGCGACACACTGGTCGAGAATCGACAGCGCATCACGCATACCGCCCTGAGCCAGCTGAGCAATCAGCTCCAGGGCATCTTCTTCAACATCGATAGATTCTGCTTTGCAGACTTCCTCTAATCGTCTGACGATGTCCTGCTCGCTGACTTGGGAGAAGTCATATCTCTGACAGCGTGAAAGGATAGTAGGAAGGACTTTGTTTGGTTCGGTTGTCGCGAAAATGAAGATGACATGTTCTGGCGGTTCTTCGATCGTTTTGAGCAGAGCATTGAATGCTGCAGAGGTCATCATATGAACCTCGTCGATGATGTAGATCTTGTACTTGCCGATCATCGGAGCATAGCCGACCTGTTCGATCAGTGAACGGACATCTTCAACACCGTTGTTGGAAGCCGCGTCAATTTCATAGATATCCGGATGCGAGCCGTTCAGAGACTGTACGCAGTTCTCACAGACCATGCATGGTTTGTGTTCACCTGTACAGTTGAGCGTCCTGGCAAAGATCTTCGCGATGGAAGTTTTACCGGTTCCTCTTGGTCCGCAGAACAGATACGCATGACCGATCCGGTCGCGCTCGATGGCGTTTTTCAGGGTCTGAACAATATGACTCTGACCAACGATCTCATCAAACGAAGCCGGCCTGTACTTGCGGTAAAGCGCCTGATAGGACATAAGTCATTCCTTCCTTTCCAAAGAAATATCCTGAATCTGATTCAGAGTTTTCATTCAGATCGAATCCTCCCGGATCCCGGAAAATATCTGAATTCAGATCAATAAACCAAGTGTTTTAAAAAGCTGAACAGGAGTACAGAATCAGATTTTTTCTGATTCATCATCCTCAGTTTTCCTGTTGGTAGATGCGTTTTCCAGCATTGCTGAACAGCATTCACAGCAGCCTTCCGGTTTCTGATCTTCCATAGAAGAGCTGTTCGGATCGCCTTGAGCCTGTCTGCTTTCCTGAAGCTTCTTCAGCATTTTGAGTCTCTTCTTTTCTTCACGTCTGGCGCGGAAGAAATCCTTGAGCATCGTCGAGCATTCCTCTTCGAGAATGCCGCCTTCATACTCTGGATGATGATTCCATTGCGGGATATCAAACATCTGTGTGACGGAGCAGACAGCGCCGGCTTTCGGGTCGGCTGCGCCAAAGTAAACGTGCCGGATTCTGGACTGTATGATCGCGCCAGAGCACATCAGGCACGGTTCAAGCGTGACATAGAGATCACAGTCCTCAAGGCGCCATGAGCCGATCTTTCTGCAGGCCTGCTGAATTGCCATAAGCTCTGCATGCTCGATTACGCTCTGTCTTGTCTCGCGGCGGTTATAGCCTCGTCCGATGATCTCTCCATCGGGGCTGACAACAATTGCACCAACGGGAACTTCGCCCTGTCTGCTGGCTTTCTGGGCGAGTCGGATAGCTCGCTTCATCATCTTTTCTTTTTCTGTCTGAGTCATTAGTTCAATGATAACAAATCGATCCCCCAGCTCGTATCTGACTTAAGCTCTGACGGGAAAGGGAAGTGCTTAGATCACGCTTCACTTTTTCAGAGCCCTTTCCGATCCGGACAAAGCAGGCACTCCGTCCACAAAGAAACCGGAAACCTGCTTTACTCTTTTTAGGGAAAGCTGGGACAAAAAGAAGAAGTGCTCTCACTGAAGCTTTCGATTCCAGCCCCTGCAATTACCAGATCTGCTGACCAGACCAATAAAAAAGCGGACCATTTGAGGTCCGCAAAAACTGGCAATAAAAAAACTACTACTCATGGCAGAGCCCGCACGGTGCTGCTTCATTCCTGACCTGACACGGTTAGCAAGATGCCATAGTAGTAGCTCAATCAGTCTAACAGACCCGAATGATAAAAACAACTGGGAACCAAATTTTCGCCAGACACCCTGATCTAGCCAGAGCAGCAGGGAAATAAACTGGGTAGACAAGTCTGTTCTGCTTAGGATCGATTTTCTGAATAATAGATCAGATTTCATACCGAGTGTTATCGACGGACTTCATTAAAAGTTTACAGATCTGATCTGGCGATAAAATTGTGCTGTACGAATCAGATAGCATATTCGAAAAAATGGTTCTCAGGAATTTTCCGATTTCATTCGGGATGGATCTGTGTAAACATTAACAAAG
>Strawberry_p1__coassemble_2254_pt1 | contig 18082 bp, 20 predicted proteins | sample Strawberry_p1__metabat2_high_PE_023 | metagenome-assembled genome bin Strawberry_p1
AATCTTTTTGACATATTCCTGATGCAGACGGTTTCTGGAAAACAGATAGAACGCCAGCGGAGTCGGACGGTCCTGGATCGTTTCCATCAGCGTGCGGAAATCGGAATATTTCAGTACCGGCAGAAGCGGTCCGAAAATTTCATCCTGCATGATCGGATCATCCCAGGATACATCGCCAAGGACAGTCGGTTCGATCTGCAGTGTCGGACCGGATGCTCTGCCGCCAAAGACGACCTTGTCCGGATTGACCAGTCCTAACAGCCGTTCATAATGCGCCGGGGTAATGATCTTGCCGATTTCTTCGGGATCGGGATACTGTCTGCGGATTTCATGACCAAGTGCAGCCAGGAAATCGTCATAGACGGATTCATGTACGACACAGTAATCCGGTGCAACACAGGTCTGACCGGCATTGAGGAACTTGCCAAATACAATCCGTCTGGCAGCCATTGCCAGATTGGCACTTTCATCGACAACCACCGGTGATTTTCCGCCAAGTTCAAGCGTGATCGGCGTCAGATTTTTCGCCGCTGCTTCCATGACAATCGTTCCGAGCTTTTTGCCGCCGGTAAAGAAAATGGAGTCAAACTTCTGCTCGAGAAGTTCTTCAATTTCTTCATGTCCTTCTGTATAGACAGAGACATACTCCGGATCAAACACCGTTTCGATGATTTCCCTGATGACTTTGGATGTCGCAACAGCTGCATGTCCGGTTTTCAGGACAACTGTATTGCCGGCTGCCAGTGCTTCAACAAGCGGAACCATCGCCAGATAGAACGGATAGTTCCAGGGTGCCATGATCAGAACGGTTCCATACGGAATCCGCACGGTTTCATAGAGTGCTGGAAACTGGCTGAGGGGAACGGGATGCTGGTGAATGCCGGCATAGACTTTCATATGACGCATCTGATGATTAATCGCCTCAAGAACCAGACCGATTTCACTCATGTACGCTTCATCGGCGCCTTTGCCTAAATCTTCATATAATGCCGCTTCAATATCTTTGGTGCGGTTGATGATTTCGCCTTTGAGCAGCCTCAGCTGGCTTTTTCGAAACGCGAGATCGAGCGTCTTGCCGCTGCGAAACAGTCTGTTCTGCGCCTGAACGCATTCTGGAATCGAACTGGTCATGCACTTCTCCTTATCCAGCAGAGCTCTTCTGTACTCTGCCATCTACTTATCTTTCTGCTTTCTGACTTCTTTTTGAATCTGTGTACTTTATTCTTCTGTGTTTCTGTTCTTTCTGCTCTCTGTTCTTTGACTCGAAAAAAACAGATCCTGCTTTAATGATAGTCCTGTCTGCATTCCCGGAAAGGCTCAGTTCCAGAAAATGATTTCATGCCGGATCGGAGGCAGTCTGCAGGCGGCTTAATGCGGTATCGATCAGCCGGCAGAGTGTCTCTTCATCCCGGTATCCGGAAATCTGGAAGACTTTCTTCTGCTGGAAGAAGAAAATCAGCGTTGGCAGCGATTCAGTATCATACCGGTCTGCAAGTTCTGGCAATGCATCAATGTCGACAGAGACAAACTGAATCTTTCCCTCATAGTGTTCAGAAACCTGTTCGAGTACCGGTTTAATCATCTGACACGGTCCGCACCAGGAACCAAAGAAATCTGCCAGAACCATTGGATGGTCCTTAAGCACTTCACCAAACTGGCTGGCCTGAGAGAGTTCAAAAACAGCCATGGCGATCACCTCCATTTTCTTCAGTCTAAAGCGCAAAGAAGCTGCGGGCAGATTCGATGCCCGCAGCTTCTTTTATGTACTGGTATCTGCCGGCTGTCTGCCGGTGATTTATTCGATGATATTTAATTCGACAGAACGGCTCAGTCGGTATCGCGTTTTGCGATTCATCCATTTTGATCTGAGAATTTATTTCTTTTCTGCCGGATTGTTGGCAGCAGGTACGTCCTTTTCGATCGGATCCGGATGGTCATCACCAGAATTTCCTGAAGAGACACTGCTCTTTGCTCCACTGTATCGAAGGGCAACCGTTCCTGCGGACGCGTTTCCATCGACTTTGCATGCCGGGCGGTCATCTTCTTCAATCAGAAGCAGATCATCAAGACGGGTGCGCAGTTCATCGTCCGCCTGAATCATGGCTTCGATTTCTTCGCTTTCCAGCTCTCTTCCGCCCTGCGCACTGCTTTCGCCGGTACGTTCCATAGATGCACGAAGCTGTTCCATTTCGGAGCGGACGTTATGAACGAAGCCTTTGCTTTTGGCGGAGCTTTCGTTTTCATTTTTCTGATTCTGCTTCCGTTCGTTTTCCTGTTCACGGCGCCGTTTGACTTCCGCAAGATCGATTTTAAGAATCTTGTACACCGAAGCCATCAGAGGTACGCCAAGAATCATGCCCATTACGCCAAAGAGCGTACCGCCGATGACGATCGTCATCATGACATAGATGCCTGGAAGGCCGACTTTGTTTCCGATAACTCTTGGGAAGAAAACGTTGGATTCGATCTGCTGAATGACGCAGAGGAAAACCAGGAAGATCAGGCACTTGGTCGGAGAAATGGTAAAGATGATGAATGCACCGATGCCGCCGCCGATAAAGGCACCGACCATCGGGATCATGTTAATTACGCCGACCAGAATGCCGATCATCGTCGCATACGGCAGCTGAAGAATCCACATGCCGATAATGCACATCGTCGAAAGAATCAGCGCTTCTATACACTCGCCGGCGATGAAGGATTTAAAGGACTGGTTGAGGATGCGAAGGTCGCGGGTGATGTGGCTTCTCTGCCGCTGACCGACATAGAGATCGAGCCAGGTGTAGTAGCCCTGTACAAACCGTTCTTTTTCAGCAAGGACATACGCCGCAAAGACGATCACAACAAACGAGTTGACGAAGAAGCCGACAAACGAAGTCATCAGGTTCATGGTGTTGTCCATGATGTTGCTTGTACCGGTTCCCTTGGTCAGAAAGCTGAGAATCATCTGGAACATCTGTTCCCAGTCAATGTGGTTCGAGGCAAATTTCTCGGCAACGGACGGATAATTTTTAAACAGCCGCTGGAGAAGCCCGTCGACTTCATTCAAGTAGGTCGGCGCTTCGCTTGTCAGCATTTTAATCGCACTGACCAGGTTCGGGATAATGATCGACAGAATCAGAATGATCAAAGCAAACATGATCACAAAAGAAGTCAGGATCGCGAGTGTTCTTGCATGCTTGCGCACGTAATCTTTATCGGATTTGAGATACTTCTTTTCCGCCGGCTCCATGATCAGGTTCAGGATGAAGGCCAGAGCCGCACCGCCGACCAGAGAAGAGACGGAGCGCACCAGCATGTTCACGCCGGAAACAACATAGGAAAAATTGGTAATAAACAGAATGACACACACGATGATGATGCCCATCATCCATAGCGTTCTGTATTTCTTAAACAGCTTCATGCTCTTCCCCTTTCAGAGTCCAGATCATCTGACAAAGCGCAGTTTTCTGCCAGATGAAAGGCAATTCTGGCTGCCCGTGCAGACAGTCTGCCTGTATGAAGATCCGATCCTGCAGCAGACTTTCATCCTGCAGGATCAGCTGTATTCGTATTTCGAATTCTGTGTTTCTGATTCTGTACTTCTATATTCTTTGTTTTTCTGGCTGACACCAGGTCTGCTTTTTTAAGCGGATGGCGAACAGTCGAATCGCGTTTATTTCTGTCTCTGATCTTACCGGGACTGGATAAATCAGAATATAAACCCATTCATTCTGCAATGAACAGGCTTTCATATTGAATATCTTCTGGCACATTGACTTGAATACAGAACCGGACTGGATTGCAGGCTGGTGATCAGGCATTCTGGTTCCATGCGCTTTTTTTCAGCCTGTCTTTTCGGTCTGTATGTTTCGTTAAGATCCTGGCTAGACGGACATGGCCTGGCGCAGAAAAATGATGCCTGCGACCAGAAGAACGGCACCGATTGCCAGCAGCCACAGGCTGCCCTGAAACATGGCTGCCATTGAGAGGGCGCAGCCGCCAAACAGAAGGATAAAGCTGATCCAGAAATTGGCTTTTTGACTGAGGATTTTCATCGTCCAATCCTTTCCATTTCGATCATCATATCATTCACGCCGCCCTTTCCCTGCCCATGTTGCCGGGATTTAGCCGGAACTGCAGGATTTCTGTCGGGATGACTTTGATTCCGGATTGGATGGGTATATAACACTTCCAGAAAAGTGCAGAGATTTTTCTTCTCTATTGTCTTTCCCTTATTCCGAAGAAATTTCTCTTACATTTTTCCTTCATAGTTACCCTGAATACTGAAAAAAGGAGGGTATGTCCATGGCGAATCCGCCGCACACAAAACGCAGACGATCCGCCCGCAAAAAGGACCGTCCTTCTGCGCTGCTCTTATGCGGACTGCTCATTTTCTCGATCTGCTGTTCCGTATTTGTGCTTGCCCGTCCGAAAAAGACGGAAAAATCAAAAGATGAAATCATTGCCCTGGTCGAGTATTATGCCGCCCAGGAAAACATTTCCGATCATATCAATGAACTGAAGGCCATCGTTTCGGTGGAGTCGAACTGGGAAAGCGTCGATGTCTTCCAGTCGAGTGAATCGCTCGGCCTTCCGCCTAATTCCCTGTCCACCGTCGAATCCGTCCGGCAGGGGGTCAGCTATTACGCCTCACTGCTTGAGCGGGCTGAGGAACTCGGCGTCGATCAGGATGCCGTCTTTCAGGCCTATAACTACGGCAGCGGCTATCTCGACTATGTCGCCGCTCATGGCAAAAAGCATACCCGCGAACTGGCGGAAGCTTTCTCAAAGGAGTATTCCAACGGCGTCATCGTCGCGTATCCAAATCCCGTTGCCATATCCGCAAACGGAGGATGGCGCTATCAGTACGGAAACATGTTCTATGTCGATCTGATTCATCAGATTCTCTAAGTCAGTCGATCAAAGAACCCGGTCTTTGCGGACCGGGTTTTCTTGTGGTCTTCTTCTCTTATGTTCAGCTTTACAAAAATAAAAACGGGGGAAATCATCCCTCGTTTTTTTGTCCGTCCCCAGCAGAACGGATCAGAATCTGCTTTCTGGTGTGTACTACTTCGCCTGAGCGGCTTCGATGAATTTCATCAGGCCGTTTTCATCCATGTAGCCAGCTGTGGCCAGTACAGGCTTGCCTTCTTTGAAGAAAACAAGTGTAGGTACAGACTGAACCTTGAATGCGCCTGCGATTTCCGGGTTCTTATCGATATCGCACTGAGCGACGACAACTTTGCCCTCGAGCTTGTCAGAAACAGTTTCGAGTACGGGGTGCAGCATTTTGCATGGACCGCACCATGTTGCGAAGAAGTCAACGAGAACTTCCGGATGTTTGCCTACGATTTCCTTGTAAGTATCGACAGAATCAATATGACGAATCATGTTCAATTACCTCCGGTGTCATTAAGACATTAGTTGCAGAACAGGGGATTCCCTGTCTGTTTCTATTATACGATCAGTCCGTTTTTCAGCCCGTTTTATGGCCCGCACACTCAAAGGAAGTATGAAAGACTGTACACTGCAGAAAGAAAAAGCAGACAGAAGTCACAACGGGCTTCTGTCTGCATAATTTGAAAGATTATTGTACGAGTCAAAATGACGGAAACGGAAACAGATCCAGGATCCCGGATTATTCGACAGGAACCTGTCCGGCATCTGCACCCGGATCAAATGTGTTTCCCGGATCGACAGGAACTTCTTCGCCAAAGGATCCGCCTGTTCCATCCTGTCCCGGATCATAGGGGATATCCTCAATCGGCTCTGTGCCTGAATAGCCTGGATCCTGAACAGGTGTCTGCTGGTTTCCGGCATTTGGATCATAGTTGCCATAGCCGTAGCCGTATGGATCATACGGAACCGGCTCCTGATCAGGGGCTTCGCTTTCGTTCTGGTTTTTCTGCGAACCGGTCGAATAGCTGGTATCTGTCGATGGTTCAGGAATTTCCGGTTTTCTTCCGCGGATGACGTCTTCAATCAGCTCGTGCGCGGTCTGTACGTTGCTTTCGTAAACCAGCGTGACATAGGCATTGGTTCCCAGCGCTGCACAGAATTCGGTTGAGCTGTCGCCAGCCAGTGCATAGCTCTGGATGTTCCAGCTTGGGAAGGAGCTCACTTCCAGACGGATCAGTTCACGGATCTGCTCAGAAGGCATGTTCGTGGTAAACGCGGTAGAAAGAGCACGCAGGAAAGCCGGATAGCTGAAGAGCATGGACGGGTTGAGCATCGATTTGAGGATGGCTTTCATGACAATCTGCTGGTTTTTAATTCGCTGGTTGTCGCCGTCCTGATAGGCATGACGTTCTCTGGCAAACGCAAGAGCACGCTCGCCATCGAGATGGTTGACGCCCTCATGTACGCCTTCAGTGCCGTTGGCATAGAACGTTTCAACTTCCAGTCCCGGTTCAACTTCAACATCGATGCCGCCGATCGCATCAACGACGTTGATCAGCGAGCTGAAGTTGACCTGAACGGTGTAATTGATATCGATATCCAGGAAGTCTTCAATCGAAGACTCGGTTGTTCCGATGCCGTAAATACCTGAATGGGTCAGCTTGTCCATCTGACCAGCGGCATAGCCGCAGGCCTGCGCATTTTTCTTGCAGGAGAAGCTCATATAGGCATCACGCGGAATGGAGACGAGCAGGACTTCATGCGTCTGCGGGTTCACCGCTGCGAGCATGTTTACGTCCGCTCTGGATTTTGGATTGAGCGTTCCGTAGCTGTCTGATCCGGAGATCATGACCACAAACGGGTCTTTTGTAATATCATCCACTTCATCCGGTTCATTGCGGACGTCTTCAGGGATGTCTTCATAATAGATATACTGATCCACCGTATCGGTAAAGGTAGTCAGCGCATTGTACTGGTTCACATCATCGGCTGCTTCAAGCAGATCGGCATGATACTGCTCCGGCAGAATGATGGCATCAACGACGTTGTCATAGAGAGCCGTAACCAGCGTAAACTGATCGGCATACTCAACCGTCTCGGCATCTTTCATGCCGGAATTTTCAAGCTGTCTGAGCGCATTTTCAGTTCCTTCGGGATCAAGCGCCTGAACGGTACCGATCTTCTTGCCGGACAGATCTGCAGGCGAATGGATCTCTGAAACCTTCATGGCATAGGTTGTGACTGTAACAGCCATTTTTTCAGAAAGAGCTGCGGCTTCATTAGCAATCGCATCATTGGTTCCATCATCTTCATTGCTGCCATTGCCGTTAGATCCGGAATGAGACGGCCGTCTGGACAGACCGATCGCTGAAAAGAAATCAGAAGTCGCCTGGATATAGTAGCCGCCCACGCCAAGTCCTGCACTAAGGGCCGCACAGAGAATCATGATCAGCACGCGCTTCCATGTATCTGTTCTGCGGCGGAACATGCCCCAGATCAGGCAGAGAATCAGGATCAGAATCAGGCCGCCGGCGACAAGAATCTGCGCATTGCTGAAAATCTGCACTGCCCAGGCTTCATAGAGCAGGTAGGCAAAGACAGCCAACAGAGCAATCGTAAGAATCCATGCAGTGACTTTGACCGGTGTCGAAAGTCTCTGTCTTCTTTTTGGATGCCTCATACAGTTTCCTCCAGTTCAAAAAACATTCGTGAACGATTGTAACATACAAAAATATGAAAAATACCGGTACTCAAAGCGGAAAGGCCGTGGAACAATCCCTCAGTCCATCTTTTTTTCACAGCTCTGGGCAATTCGCGTGCAGATCCCTATTTTTTTGATATCAGTCACAAACTGTCAAGGAAATCACGCAATTGAACTTCTTCTTTTCGTCGAAAAGAAGAAGTCTTTTTTCAGGCAGTATGAGTAATATCGATCGGTTTCCGGTCGAATTTTCTGTCAGTCTTTCTATCCATAGCAGACTTCTGTAAAAGGAAATGAAAAGCGGCGTCCGGTTGGTATGACCAGCCAGGGCGCCGCTTGCTTTGTGTTCAGTGCTTTCTTCTTTTCTATATTCTTCTTTTCTCTGCTCTCTTATCTCTTATCTTCATGATTCAGCATAAGGAGATGCGGGCAGAAACCGGATCAGCAGAGCGAAGGGCTCTGTGATGATCAGGGATCCCGGCTGATCAGACGGATGCTGCGCCGATCACCGACTGGGCAATCTCCCAGATTTCCTTTACGGAAAGAATGATGCGCAGAGAGTACAGCGAAAACTCGAGGCAGCAGGCACCCGCAAGATTCATAACAATTCCGCAGCAGGCCAGAGCCAGAAACAGAATCTTTCCGGTTTTTGAGACGGAAGGAAGAAACAGTCCGACAATCAGAAGCGCTTCAAAGGCTGCCAGTGCAAGGATGGCAAGAAGCAGCCACACGTTCAGCACGGTTTTGAATGTGACCAGCAGCTCATAGATCAGAAAAAACAGGGAAAGAGCGAGCAGTACGGTCAGAATGATGGAACCGGCAAGCATCGCCGCTGAATTCTTATTATTCGGAGCAGCCGGGGCATGCGGAGCATAGCCGCCCGGGTTATAGCCTGAATTGGGTGAATACATGATTGTGTCCTCCTGTCTGAATGATTCGGATACTGTTTCAGAATAGCACCGTCAGGAAGACGCATCGATGCTAAAAAGAAATCCGGCACTCTTTTTTCAGAAAGCAGTATTTTATGCGCAGGTTCTGTCCGTTTTATTCCGTTCCTTCCGGATGGAATGTGCGGCAGGCATGCAAAGCGCTCTTCCAATTTTTGTATTCGCGCTCCATTTCCTGTTCATTGCGCTGCGGCAGAAACCGGCGCTCCACTTCAATTTTCAGATCATCCGGTGTCCAGAATCCGCAGGCCAGTCCGGCAAGAAATGCGGCGCCAAGGGCGGTCAGCTCATTGATCTGGTAGCGGTCCACTTCAATCTGGCAAAGATCCGCCTGCATCTGCAGCAGGAAATTATTTGCGGCTGCACCGCCGTCGACTTTCAGAATGCCGATTGGAATTCCCGAGTCTGCCTCCATGGCATCAAGAACATCTCTGGACTGAAAAGCCATGCTCTCCAGTGCAGCCCGGGCAAGTTCATTGCGGCCTGTACCAAATGTCAGACCGAAAATTGAAGCTCTTGCTTTTTCATCCCATTCCGGGGGCCAAGTCCGACAAAAGCCGGAACAATATAGACGCCGCCGGTGCTTTTTGCTTTAAGTGCCATCTCTTCAGTCTGGGAAACCGCATCAAAGAGATGCAGTTTATCGCGCATCCATTTGAGCAGCGATCCGGAAACGAAGATTGAACCTTCCAGCGCGTAAGTAACTTCATCGCCGATTTTCCAGGCAATGGTGGAAAGAAGGCCGTGCTTTGAACGGACGATTTCATCGCCGGTGTTCATCAGCAGGAATCCGCCGGTTCCATAGGTGTTTTTCGCCATGCCCTTTTCCAGACACAGCTGACCGAACAGGGCAGCCTGCTGGTCGCCGGCCATGGCACAGAGCGGAACTCTGGCACCAAAGAAGGCATGCGGCGATGTCGTTCCGCTGACCTGCGAAGTCGAAACGATTTCCGGGAGGATAGAGCGCGGAATATTCATCCGCTCAAGCAATTCATCATCCCAGCAGACATGTTCAATATCGCAGAGCATCGTACGGGACGCGTTGGATGCATCGGTAATATGGAGTGCGCCGCCGCTGAGGTTCCAGACCAGCCAGGTATCCATATTTCCAAAGAGAAGATCGCCCCGTTCCGCTTTTTTGCGGGCGCCGGGGACATGTTCAAGAATCCAGGCGATTTTGGATGCAGAGAAATACGGGTCGATGCGCAGACCGGTTTTCTGACGCACGATCGGTTCAAGTCCTTCCGCTTTCCAGCGATCGCAGATCTCTGTGGTCTGTCTGGACTGCCAGACGATGGCTTTGTACACCGGCAGGCCGGTCCGGCGATCCCAGAGAACCGTCGTTTCACGCTGGTTGGAAATGCCGATTCCGGCAATCCGTTCCGGTTCAACGGCAGCCCGGTTGATGACTTCCGCCAGTACATTCAGTGTGTCGTACCAGATCTCCATGGCATCCTGCTCAACCCAGCCGCTGCGGGGATACTCGACCGATCCCTCCTTCTGCGCACTGGCTGCAATCTTCCGGTCATGATCAAAAAGAATGGCTCTTGTGGATGTCGTTCCATGATCAATTGCCAGAATATAGTCTTTTCTGTCCGTCATCGTCTTCTCCTTCTGTTGGTATCCGGGCTGCTTTTTTCAGCCCGCCGGCTTATTTTCTATGACTTGCCGACATGAATCTGCTTCTTTGATTGTAACCAGATTCCTGGCTGTACAGAACCGGGAATCGTCTGCATCAGATTCCGTTCTGTTTGCATTCTGTTCAGGGCTGTGTCTGTCTGAGGTGTCTATTCTTCCAGCGTTTCCAGCAGAAAGCTGACTGGCCGGAAGCCGTCTGAACAGGAAACCATCGCGGTTCCTGGCTTTTTCATCCATGCCCCGTAAAGACGTTCTGCTCCATGGCTCAGTGCAAAGACATATGGATAGAGATCGTTCCAGGCAGAGGGGCAGAAGCCTTCCGGACAGGCAGCTTCTTGGCTGATCCAGCTCTGCCCGATCTTTACGCAGCATGGATTTTCCTGGGGCAGTTCAAACTGTTCCATCAGTTCAGTGTGGACGGCTCTTACCATCGCGGTAATCTTTATATCCTTCATAATTCTTCTCTTTCTGTTCCTGGCGTCTTATTTTCTGCGCTTTATTTCTCTGTGCTTCAGTTTCTTCGCTTTAATCTTTTCGTTTCACTTTCACGACAACAGCGCCGACTGCACAGATCAGCGCCGGAAGCAGAAATTCAAGGGCCCGGGCTGCCAGAAGCACCCAGAATGGCAATGGATCAGCAGACGTATAGCTGCTGGCATCGGCTGTGATCGCAATCAGAAAGCCAAGCGTGCAGCATCCTGCTGCAATCAGAAGCAGCGTTGTGCTTTTCCATTTTCCCATTACCTTTCACCTGCCCTTTCTGCCCTGCGCCCCGCTTTCACACGGAGCTTTTCTGGTCGATTTCTGTTTCTATTGTGCACGCAGAAATCGATATTTTTGTACTTCACTGTCTGCAATGAAAATTCTGAACAGTTCTGGCGTCCTGCTCTGCTACTCTTGAAAAAGAAAAAGCGCCTGTCTGAAATGGGCGTGGAGAGAAGACAAATGACTGAACAGAAACTGATCGATCCGGCTGTAGATAAGAATGAAGATAAAAATATAGAAAAGAACACGCTTGAGATGGAGCGTGCCAGAGAAGCGGATCTGGAGCAGATCTGCACGTTTTATCAGCGTGTCATTGCAGATCTTGAACGCCGGACGAACTACCCGCTCTGGACCTGGGGCGTTCATCCCTCTGCACCAATGCTCAAAGAAGCTCTGGAAAGAAATGAGCTGATGCTTCTTAAAGAAAACGGACAGATGATTGCCTGTGCCATGATCAATCCGGAACTTGAAGGCGAAGAGCAGATTGACTGGAACGGCAGTTCTCCACTCTGTATTCACCTGCTGGCTATTGATCCAGCCCTTGGAAAAAGAGGACTGGGTGCACAGTTTGTTTCCATGCTTGTCGAGTGGATCCGGCATCAGGGAGCAGATTCCATCCGGCTGAATCTGATAGAAGGAAACCTTCCGGCAAGACATGTCTATGCACAGAACGGATTTATCTCGAAAGGGCACATCACGATTCTTCTTGATGATGAGGGCGAACTGCCTTTTGAAATGATGGAGCTCATCCTCTGATCCGTTCATCCCCCCAGATTTAGCTGTCTGTCTATTTGGACAGGCAGAGAGGGCGAAAAATTTGAACCATCTACTAAAATGGAGGCATGAAACCAGATGTCTCCGATTCTTCTAACCGCCAGACTCCGTCTGCTTCTGCCGGTGAAAAACAGACGACCGATGCCGAAAAAGCTGCCAGTCAGAGTTCTTCTGCTACAACGTCAGCAGCCGCCACAGCGAAAACAGCCGATGAATCTGCTCTGAAAAAGGGAGACGCCGTTCGAAAACGCAATCAGATCATCTCGATTGTCTGCGGCATCCTGTTTTTCGTATTCCTGATCTGGGCGCTTCGCTCAGGTGCCTTTTCGGATACCGACAAGATTCAGAAAATGATTGAACAGGCCGGCGTATTCGGTCCGATTCTGTTCATTGCGGTGAGTGTCTTTACATCCTATATTCCGATTATCCCTATGGGTTCGATGGGCTCCATCGGCATCGTGCTCTTCGGCCCGCTGATGGCGTTCTTCTACAACACGCTCACATCCTATATCAACTGCATTCTCGCCTTCTGGCTTGCCCGCCATTATGGAACGAAAATGATTTACCAGATTGCCTCGCCTCAGACGGTGCAGAAATATGAAAACATGCTCACTCGAAGCAAACGCTTTGAGCTGGTTTTCTTCATCTGGATGATGATGCCGGTTTCGCCTGACCTTCTGCTGTGCATGCTTGCCGGGCTGTCTTCCATGAAAGTCTCGCACTTCCTTTTTATCATTCTCATCAGCCGTCCGTTCTCTTCCTGGTGCTATTCCACCGGACTGCTGAAAGTCTTCACATGGATCAGAAATGCTCTTCACCTCTAGGTGAGGGGCATTTTTTCAGGTCTGCGCAAAAAATCCCCGGTTTCTGTTCTGTCTTGCAGAGAAACCGGGGATTAGCTGTATGGCTGGAAAACCATCCTGTTTACCTTTCCTGATCTTTCTTTACATCTTCCTTTAATTCTTCTAATGCGTCGGCGATATTTTCACGGATGCAGATCGACTGGCTGCTGATTTCTTCAGGAACATAAGTATCCGAATTATTGATGCAGGCATATACGGCGTTTGGGTTCTGTGCTGTCATCTGCCAGAACGGATATTTGATAATCCCCGGCGTATTGGCACCGACACCAAGTTCGAGAAACAGAATTTTCTTTCCTTTATGCGCTCTGACAAATTCCTTATACCGGTCTGATACCGGTCTGCCGCTGCATACCATCCGGCATCCTGTACAAAGGTATCGTCACAGCGCAGGTTCATCGTCATCGGTTTGCCGCAGACGGGGCATTTAGGAATCAGATCCGATGGGATTTTCATGTCCTTCTGCTCTTTGACCATCTTCCGGACGATTTCTTCATTGTCATACGTCTTTTCATGGCAGGGCGTGGAGCACTGAAACAGGCCATAATCGCCCTGGGTATAGAACAGTCTCTTTTTATCAAAACCGGCAAGCTGAAACTGATGATCCACGTTTGTAGTCAGCACAAAATAATCTTTGTCTTTTACAAGATCGAGAAGATCGGTATATGGCTTTCCCGGAACTGTGTCATAGCGGTTGACCAGAATCTGTCTCGACCACCAGGCCCAGAACTCTTCCAGGGAATCGTAGGGGTAGAAGCCGCCGGAATACATATCGGTAATGCCGTACTTCTGATGAAAGTCCGAGAAATACTTCTCGAAACGCTCCCCATCATAGGTCAGTCCGGCAGCCGTCGACATGCCCGCTCCGACCCCGATCAGAATGGCATCAGCTTTTTCGAATTCATCTTTCAGTCTTTCGATCTGTTTCGAGCAGCTTTCTGTAGATGTCATAGTCCTCTTCCTTGAACACATTAAAAATCACCTCGATTTTGCTTGAAGTCTGCTTTCTGTATTCCTTTACGGTATTCACCGCGATTTCTGCTGCTTCCTTATGGGGAAAGCGGAATTCTCCTGTCGAGATGCAGCAGAATGCCAGACTTTTCAGTCCATGCTGGTCAGCCAGCTCAAGACAGGATCTGTAGCAGTCGGCAAGCTGGTCGCGGTCTTTCTGTGTAACAGCCCGGCCAACGATTGGTCCGACAGTATGCAGAACATACCGGCTTGGCAGATTGTAGGCCGGCGTAATTTTCGCCGTGCCTGTTTCTTCTTCGTGACCCTGTCTGTCCATCAGCTTTGCGCAATCCAGGCGAAGCTGAACGCCCGCATAGGTGTGAATCGCATTATCAATCCACTTGTGATTGGGGTAAAAGCAGCCAAGCATCTGACTGTTTGCGGCATTCACAATTCCATCGCACTCCAGGGTGGTTATATCTCCCTTCCACAGATACAGCCCATCCTGTACTGGCTTCAGATCCGAAAGGTGCGTAATGCCTTTCTCGTGCAGTTCATCCTGTAAATACGCATTCTGCACGGCCAGAAAATCCTGGGAGACAGGCCAGGGCAGGCGGACATTGAACAGAGCACGAAGGAGCTCTTTCTGTTCCTGTTCGTTTTCTGGAATTTTTATATCTGAATACTCCGGCTATTCGTTTAACAGCGCCAAGATTAAGTATTGTCTTCGTTCATCCTGTGTCATCGCTTATCACCTCTGTATAACAGCTTCTGCCGGGCAGACTTCCATGCAGTTTCCGCAGTGCAGACAGTGCTCCTGCTCGATCACTGCAGGAATTCTGGAAAAATCGATGCACTGCTGAGGGCAGACCGTTCTGCAAAGCTGGCAGCCGGTGCAGGCTTGGATAATTTCATATCCTTCTGGCGGAATATGTTCTCCTCCGATCGAAAAAGATGCCCGATCAATCGGCCTTTTCGAAAGGTCAAAATATTCACCGGTACCCTCATACAGCCGAAATACGGTAAGTGCCTGGCGGGAGAGATCGGTCGGATAAATCTCATACATATAGGGATTCTTTTCAAGAAGGCGCTTGAGAGGTTCCTGTCCAAGTTCCTCTGTTTTTCCGCGGACAGACACCGTTTTGCTCGAAAGCGTATCGCTTCCTTTTAATCCGGTCATGGCTGCATAGCCGCTTTGCTTTAAGCGCGTATATAAGTCCTTGCCTCTGGCGGTCAGAAAATAGATTCCTTTTTCATCCCAGTCCATCAGATCGACTGCACAGGTCATCGGCAGTCCGTTCTCATCAGCAGTCGCCATAACGACTGTGTGGATTTCTTCAACCAGAAATCTGAGATAGTTCATGATCTGATCCTCCTCTCTTACAAAACGATACACAGCATCACAGCTGAACCGGCTGTGATGCTGTGGTTATGTCCTCAGAATTTTCCGTTGTCGTTTTTCCAGGAAGATCTTTCCGGGATTGTTTCCATAACGTCCCATTGTTCAGCAATTTTGCCGTTCTGGACACGCCACAGATCATAGCAGGCAGTCGATTTGCACCCAAATGTTCCTTCGCTCATTGCGAGAACGAAATTGCCCTGAGCAAGAACCATATGAACCTTGTCGTAGATCATCTGTACATTCTGGGCGGCAAGGGCTTCAAGTGCGGCGCCAAGGCCCGACAGACCATCGGCGATTCCGGTGTTGTGCTGAATGTATGTATCTCCGTCAAAATACTCCGGCGTTTTTTCTGGGTGATGTCCTTCCATGACGTCATACAGGAAGTTTTCGACAAGCTTCCGGTTTGCTTTGGTTCTGTCGAGATCTTCCGCTTCTGTCGGGCCGTCGATCTGGGTGTGACCAGACGGATTTGGTCCGGCAAGGGGTGCCAGGTTGTCCCAGTGTTCGATGATCTTTCCGTCTTTATCAAAACGGAAAATATCAAATGCCACCTGCTCGCCTGTTCCTGCAAAGTTGTAAACACTCTGCAGGAACACTTTGTCTCCATCCTCAAAGGCACGGATGTTTCTGACTGTTGTCTTTACAGGAGCTGCAGCCAGACCTGCCACAGAATCGACGAAAGCTTTCCGTCCGGTGCCATAGGCCAGGTTATGCTGGGTGTATCCTTCTGCAAGCAGATTTTCCGCTTTTGCCATGTCGCCGCTGGCAAACGTGCCGATGAGTTCAAGTGCTTTCTGAATGTCTGTCATTTCTGTATTCTCCTTCATACAATGATCGAAATGATGCACTGAGCCAGGCAGCGGCCGTCCTGTCCAGCTCACACTCAGATCATAGGATCTCTAAGTATCCAAAAGGAAGTACGCACAATAAAGTGCTATAGCATCCTTTCGGATACTATTGCATAGATACAGCACATACAGATGATAAAAAATTAATAGATCCGGTTTCTATTCGATAGAAAGAATCTTTTTATTCCCTGCATGATAAAAAGGAGTAAAGTATCTCTGCGAAACTTATGAACTGGAGATAACTGGAATGAGTAAAAAAATGACTGCAGAAGAACTCCCTGCCTGCCCTGTGGAAACGACCCTTACCCTCATCGGCAATAAATGGAAAGTGCTGATCCTTCGCGATCTGCTTCCTGGTACAAAGCGGTTTGGAGAGCTGAAAAAATCTGTCGGCGGCATATCCCAGAAGGTTCTTACCGCACAGCTTCGCTCCATGGAAGAAAGCGGACTGCTGACGCGCAAGGTTTATGCGGAAGTCCCGCCAAGAGTCGAGTATTCTCTGACAGAACTCGGCCAGAGTCTGCAGCCCGTCCTGGATGCCATGTACAGCTGGGGCGAAAACTATAAGGCTTCACTGAAATAAAACGTCCGCAATCATCCCTCTGTCCGGGGCAGCCAGAAAGCAGAACAGGTGTACAGTTCACATCACCAGAACTGTTAACATATATTTCGCCCGGATGGGGATGCTTCGTTTCATTGGGGATGGTCAGATGAAAAACGAGCAGAAATCCGGATATTTCAGCTACGAAACATCCAGAAAGAACAAAGGCGATATCTTCTGTATTTAAAGAAGATATCGCCTTTATTTGCTCTAAAAGACTGTCAAAGTTCAGAAGAAGCCGTGCTGATCCGGCATGTTTGTGCCGTTTACAGACAGTCAGATCCGAAGGAATGCCTTCACCTGAATTTCCCTCTTTTCGAAAACTCAGCAGTCGATCCATTCCATTTCTTCCTGCGCTTCCCAGAAGTTTCTTCCATCCCAGATCGGGGCTTTGAGAAAGTCGTCAACCGGGAACGAATCTTCCCCGGCCTTCTGCCAGATATAGTCTTCAGCAGGCGGATCCCAGCGGTCCAGGAGCAGAAACGGCTTTTCATCGATCGTCAGTCCCTGAATGAAATACTTTTTCCCTCTGTACAGGAAGACCTGTTCTAAGCCGTAATACAGATCATCGACAAATTCGTTCACATTACCGCCCCGCATCTTATGGAACTCCTTTCGTATTTCTTCTGTTTCTTCTGTTTTTTCATTATTTATCAGTATTACTAATTCAGATTATTGTCTGATCTTTCTGAAACCGCGGTTTCGATCCAGTTACCGTCATCCGACTCCTTTCATCATTCTCTGTGTCCTGGCAAAGAGCGCTTCAGTCTTTTACGCCTTCGATGAAGACTTTTTCGCTTCCCTTTTTATTGCGGATCCAGGTCAGTGAAAGGCAAAGGATGCCAGTTAAGGAGGCAATCGCCATTACCCACTGCGGAGAAACGAGATCGCCCAGAAATCCGAAAATCAGAACCATAATTCCAGTCATCACATAAAACAGAATGAACTGGAAACTGTTGATTCTTCCTCGCATCTCATCCGGGATATACGCCTGTATAGCCGCTGTCCGGACGGTATACGTTGTCGATCCAAGAGCACCGACCATAAAGCGGTTGACCAGCATTAGCGGATAGGAGGTCAGCAGAAGAATTCCATCGAGAATATTGTAGGTCAGCAGGGCAAAGACACTGAATCGATAGCAGGTTTTCGCTTTCATATGGAACAGATACTGCCGTCCGCTGCCCAGCATTCTGCCAAGGCATTCCGCAACCGAGAAGAAAGAATACATGATCGCATTAAATCCTGGTGTGATAGAGAAAAAGGCGATCAGTGACGGAGCACATGCATTGGTAAGTCCGCTGCTTACTGCGGAATAAGAGAACATGGACAAAAGACCTGATTCCTGTCTGAGATATTCAAAGGTCTCGACAAGATCGGATTTCCACGCTTTAAAGCTGAACCCTTTCTTTTCAGATGAGCGGTTCTGCACGACACGGATCTGGGCATCCAGCAATGCTGCAATTAAGGACAGAACGCCCTGAGCAAGCAGCAGTGCAGGAATACCGACCGCATTCATTACAACGCCGGCCACCGGCATCATGATGACATTCAGAGTCGGATAAACCAGGGCGCTGACCGCATAGCTTTTCTGCTCGCTTCCCGGCGTCATGGTCATTGGAGCCACCGCATCATAGGCCAGTTCGTCAAGACAGGCAGCACAGCCAATGTCATTAAGTTAGATAAGGTAGGTCCACTCAAACGTTAAGCTTACATG
>Strawberry_p1__coassemble_2289_pt1 | contig 17579 bp, 10 predicted proteins | sample Strawberry_p1__metabat2_high_PE_023 | metagenome-assembled genome bin Strawberry_p1
ACAAAGAAGCAGAAGTCCTGGGACACTCTGGTGTGTTCAGGTCTTCTGCTTCTTTTGAATTGTTCAGTTAAATTGATCTGTTCTGTTGGTTCTGTTAGACCGGTCTGTTCAGTCTTTCCGTCCAGTCCTGCTAAATCTGTCTGACTTAGCGACCGTTGGCAAAATCGCGGATCTGGGAGAGTTCGAGCGATGGATACTGCTCCAGGAACTCGAGAAGTTCTTTTGCCATGATACGGGCTCCGTCTTTTTTGCGGGACTCGATGTTGAGCGGGAGCAGGTTTTCATGAAGAGACATGCGCAGCAGAGCCCATCCATCGCCGTGATCAGTATCAAAACGGATGCGGACGCCTTCATGGTTCGGTTCGACAAGCGTCATGGTCGTGCTTTCGTTTTTCGCAAAGTTCTTCAGATCTTCAATGACCTGCTGACCGTATTCTTTGAACGCCTTCTCATTGATCTTCAGACGCAGCTCTTTTTCTTCCTGCGGATGACCAAGGCTGTTGATCAGATCTGAAATGGAATGAGAAGCGGCTTCGACAACAATCCGGCTGGCCAGATAGGCACCGTCATCCAGGAAGTAGTTATCCTTAAAGGCTGCATGTCCGCTGGTCTCGATGGCCAGTTCAGCGTCAACGCCTTCTTCATTCAGGCGTTTGGCTTCATTGATGACGTTTTTATAGCCGCGTTTGAAGCGGTGATGATGAATCTGATGTTTTTCAAGGAACTCGCCAAGTTCATCCGAGGTTACCGAGTCAGTAACGACGGTAATTCCCGGATGATTTCTTGCGGCAAGAACGGATGCCAGGGCGACTATGTCGTTTCTTCCGATCGGATTGCCATTGGCATCGACTGCGGAAGAACGGTCAACGTCGGTATCAAAGATAATGCCAAGATCGGCTTTGTTCTTCTTAACCGCCGCAATCAGAGAAGCCATGGCTTCCTTGTTTTCCGGGTTAGGAATGTGGTTGGGGAAATTGCCGTCCGGTTCCAGGAACTGGCTGCCCTCCGTATTGGCGCCAAGAGGTTTGAGCACCTGATCGACAAAGAAGCCGCCTGCTCCGTTGCCGGCATCCACAACAACATGAAGGCCTTCAAGAGGCTTGTCGGGATTGCTGGATTCGTTTTCTACACGTTCCGTAATGATATTGCGCAGATGTTCAGCATAGACGCTCATCAGATCCGACTTTGTGATCGATCCGCCCGGCTTATGGCTGAACGCTTTTTTATCAGCGATGTCGATGACTTCACGGATTTCATCTGCATCAAGTCCGCCGCCTTTGTAGAAAAATTTCATGCCGTTGCGGTTGGCCGGCATGTGGCTTGCGGTCAGCATAATCGCGCCGTCTGCATCAAAGTCATCAAAAATGGTCGACATGAACATCGCCGGTGTTGTGGAAAGACCGGTATCAAAGACATCCACTCCATCGTAAACAAGTCCGTCCATTGCCGCATGAGCCAGTTTCGGTCCGCTCAGACGGGAATCCCGTCCGACCGCAATGGTCATATCGGTTTTGCCTGTGCGTTTGCGAAGCCATGCCGTAAAGGCTCTGGCCAGTGTCCGTACGTCCGCTTCCGTCAGATTGACGGGTTCGTCCGGGTTGAGAGGCAGAGCGACACCGCGGATATCGCTGCCATTCTGCAGTTCTTTTAAAGACATGATCGTATTCCTTCTTTCTTTCTCCAGTCCGTTGAGTCTGCCTGCTGGAGAATTCATTTATCTCTATTATAGTCGGCCATCCTCTCTGCCCGGACAATCGAGCATGTACGGGCACAATCCCGGTAAGCCAGCAAAGTCAGGGCACTAAACCGACGGATTTTCAGGTTTCCAGAATGCCGGTTCAAAATCGCGAAAAACAAGAAAAAAGCTGAAACAGAATCAGATCTGCTTCAGCTTCTTTTTGTATGTGAATTCTACTTCAGTTCCATGTGCTCGAGAGCTTCTGCGAAGCTTTCGGGGTCATTGAGAATGGAGTCGTTTTCAAGGATCGAACGGTCTTCTGGTGCTTCTGGCAGGAGCAGATCCGGTTTTTCCGGAGCGCTCATTGCGGTAGAAGCGAACTGTTCGAAGGTGGAGTCATGGTGCTGTGTCACCTGACGGGCAAGACGTTTCTGACGGAGTTTTTCAGCCATAGCGCGGACTTCCTCATTCTGAGGACGGTCGCCCTTGCATCCGGTACCAGCTGGGATCAGCTTACCGATGATGACATTCTCTTTCAGACCAATGAGGTGGTCGACTTTGCCTTTGATCGTTGCATCGGTCAGAACCTTAGTGGTCTCCTGGAAGGATGCAGCGGACAGGAAGGAGTCGGTCTCAACAGAGGACTTCGAGATACCGAGCAGGATCGGTTTGAACGTAGCCGGAGTTTTGCCCTGCAGCAGTGCATCACGGTTGATCTGCGTGATGTTGTTGAGGGACAGCTGAACGCCAGTGTTCAGGTCTGTGTCGCCTGGGTCGACAACGATAACCTTCTTGAGCATCTGACGGATCATGACCTCAAGGTGTTTATCGGAAATTTCGATACCCTGCGACTGATAAACCTTTTTAACTTCTTTCAGAATGTAGTTCTGAACTTCGTTGACACCGGCAACCTGCAGAAGTTCTTTCGGGTCAAGCGGGCCTTCAGTCAGAGGCTGACCGGCTTTGATGTGCTCGCCTTCAGCAACCCATGGACGCAGCGTCTGGTTTGCGTTGATCTTATGGGAAACTTCTTCGGTTTCGTTTTTGATGATGACTTCCTGACGGAGCGTTCCATCAATACGTTTGATGGATGTGATCTCACCGGAAATCTGCGCGATTACGGCTACACCTTTTGGATGACGGGCCTCAAACAGCTCCTCAACTCGAGGAAGACCCTGGGTGATATCGCCGCCGTCGCCGCCGGCAACACCGCCGGTATGGAACGTACGCATGGTCAGCTGAGTACCAGGCTCACCGATGGACTGGGCAGCCATTGTACCGACAGCTTCACCGACTTCAACGTCTTTGCCGGTTGCCATGTTCTTGCCATAGCACTTGCGGCAGATACCGTTGGTGGATTTGCAGGTAAACGGAGAACGGATATACATGCCTGTTACGCCTGCATCGACAATCTTGCGGGCGATGTCTTCAGTCATGTAAGTATCAGAAGCAACGATCAGCTCGCCGGTTACAGGGTGATGAACATCCTGTTTGGAATAGCGGCCGACCAGACGGTCGTAAAGGGATTCGATGACGGTGTTGTTCTTGCGGTCAACAAGATCTTCAACCCAGAAGCCCTTATCGGTTCCGCAGTCGTCTTCTTTGATGATGACATCCTGCGCAACGTCGACCAGACGACGGGTCAGATAACCAGACTCAGCCGTCTTCAGCGCGGTATCGGTCAGACCTTTACGTACGCCGTGGGTGGAGATAAAGAACTCGGATACGTTCAGACCTTCACGGAAGCACGAATAAATAGGTACCTCGATGATGGACGGAACATATTCGCCGGCTCTTGATTTGCCCTTCGCCGGACGGGCCATCAGACCACGCATGCCGGCGAGCTGGGTAAAGTTCGAGGTGTTTCCTCGAGCACCGGAGGTCGCCATCATGTTGATCGGGTTTTTACGCGGAAGGTTGCTCATCAGCTCGCCAACGATATCGTTCTTGACACCGTCCCAGAGCTTGTTGAGGTGACGCTCCCATTCCTGCATGGTCAGGAATCCCTTCTGCTGGAAGTGTTTCAGTTCATCCGCTTTTTCACGGCCTTCATCGACGTGCTCTTCTTTGTTCGGAGCAACTTCAATGTCGGACAGCGCTACAGTGATACCTGCAACTGTGGAATAACGGAATCCAAGGGATTTGATCTGGTCAAGGATGTCTGCGACATCATCGACTTTATAGCGTTTGAAGACTTCGGCGATAACTTTTCCGAGGTCTTTTTTCTTAACTGCATCTGCAAGCGGCAGATCGTTGATGAAGGCTTTGATGTCAGTTCCCGGTTTGATGAAGTATTTCTCCGGAGTCTGTTTGAAGTTTTCAGTGGAAACTTCGTTCAGATACGGGAAATCTGCAGGGAACATGCCGTTGAAGATGATTTTGCCGACTGTAGTAGCCAGGTAGTCATCTTTGTGGGACTCGTCAAAGGAAGTCTTGTTCAGACCCGATACCGGGATTGCGATACGGGAGTGCAGGTGAACCTGACCGCTCTTGTAAGCCAGCATGACTTCATCGACATCCGCATAAACGGTACCTTCTGCATTGGCATAGCGTTCCCATGCCGCTGCTTCTTTTTCGACGCCGGCTTTGCGGTAGCGCTCAGCCTCGTCGAGCAGTTCCTGTTTCGTTTCTTCCATCGTCAGATAGAAGTTGCCCATGACCATGTCCTGGCCAGGCGTAACGATAGGCTTGCCGTCTTTCGGACCCAGAATGTTGTGGGAACCGAGCATCATAACCAGAGCTTCTGCACGTGCTTCTTCGCCAAGAGGTACGTGAATCGCCATCTGGTCACCGTCGAAGTCGGCGTTGAACGCGGTACATACCAGCGGATGCAGACGCATTGCACGTCCTTCTACCAGTTTTGGAAGGAAGGCCTGGATACCCAGACGGTGCAGGGTAGGCGCACGGTTGAGCAGTACAGGATATCCGTCGATAACCTGTTCAACGACCGGCCAGATACGCTCGTCGCGTGCTTCGATCATCTTTTCAGCCTGTTTGGCATTGGTAACGAGCTGGGAGTTGACCATTTCGTTGATGACAAACGGCTTGAACAGGTTGATCGCCATTTCACGAGGGATACCGCACTGGTACATCTTCAGATCCGGTCCTACCGCGATTACGGAACGGCCGGAGAAGTCAACACGTTTACCGAGCAGGTTCTGACGGAAACGGCCCTGTTTACCTTTCAGGGAATGAGACAGGGATTTCAGTGCACGTCCGCCGGCGCCAGTGATGGCTTTGGAACGGCGTCCGTTATCGATCAGCGCATCGACAGCCTCCTGAAGCATGCGCTTTTCGTTCTGCACGATGATGTTCGGCGTACCGAGGTCGAGCAGTTTTTTCAGACGGTTGTTTCGGGTGATGACACGACGGTAAAGGTCGTTCAGATCACTCGTTGCGAAACGTCCGCCGTCGAGCTGCAGCATAGGACGCAGATCAGGCGGGATTACCGGAATATTCTGGAGAATCATCCATTCCGGCTTGTTGTCCGAATGACGGAACGCATTGATCGTATCAAGACGCTTGATGAGCTTTTTGCGTTTTTCGCCGGAAGCATCTTCAAGCTGGGAAGTGACCTTTGCGTACTCTTCTTCCAGGTCTACGTTCTGGAGCAGTTCGAGAACAGCTTCAGCACCGGTTTTCGCCTTGAAGCCGAGCGGCCCGTACTGAGCCTGTTTTTCGCGGTATTCCTTCTCAGAAAGAATCTGCTTGTAGGACAGTTCGGAATCCATCGGGTCGATAACGATATAGGAAACGAAGTAGACAACTTCTTCAAGCTGCTTTGGTGTCAGGTCAAGAAGAAGGGCCATGCGGGAAGGAATTCCGCGCAGATACCAGATGTGAGCGACAGGCGCTGCGAGATGAATGTGACCCATTCTCTCGCGGCGGACGCTCGATTTGGTTACTTCGACACCGCAGCGTTCGCAGACGATGCCGTTGTAATGACGGACTTTTTTATATTTGCCGCAGGCGCACTCGTAGTCTTTTGTCGGACCGAAAATGCGTTCGCAGAACAGGCCGTCGCGTTCTGCTTTCTGCGAGCGGTAGTTGATCGTTTCAGGTTTGGTGACTTCGCCGTGGGACCATTTTTCAATGGTCTCCGGCGAAGCGAGCTTTACCTGAATCGAAGAAAAGTTATTTACTGACATTCGATGATTTCGCCCTCCATTTCTTTCATGTCGCTGACCTCTTCATCGAGCTCAGTCTGCACGTCTTCGGAATCGTCACCGGTATAGGTGATTCCTTCGAGTGCTTCTTCAACTGCGCTCGGGTCGAGATCGTTTTCGAGAGAAGGTTCGCAGGCGGTTTCTTCCTGATCGCCGTCAACAGTGACCTGCTTTTCGATCAGGATCGTGTCGTTGTCGTTTTCGACAGACTTTTCACCTGGCTTGGCAGAGCCGGAATTGAGGGAGACTTCGTTTCCATCATCGTCAAGCAGCGTTACGTCAATGGCGAGACCCTGCAGTTCGTTGATGAGAACTCGGAAGGATTCCGGTACGCCTGGTTCAGGAATATCCTTACCTTTTGTGATGGCTTCATAGGTTTCGATACGTCCCTGGATATCATCAGACTTGATGGTCAGGATTTCCTGGAGCGTATGAGATGCGCCGTAGGCTTCAAGTGCCCAGACCTCCATCTCACCGAAACGCTGACCGCCGTTCTGAGCTTTACCGCCCAGAGGCTGCTGCGTGATGGTGGAGTATGGTCCGGTTGCACGGGCATGCAGCTTATCGTCAACCATGTGAGCCAGTTTGATCATGTACATGACACCGACAGAAATACGTTCGTCGAACGGCAGGCCAGTCTGGCCGTCGTACAGAACCTGTTTTCCATCAAATGTCATCTGTGCTTCTTTCATTACATCGGTCAGATCTTCGTTGGACAGACCGTCAAATACGGATGTCGCGAATTTCTGATTCAGTTTCTTGGCAGCGTAGCCAAGGTGAATCTCAAGAATCTGTCCGATATTCATACGGGAAGGTACGCCGAACGGGTTCAGGATGATATCGATCGGAGTTCCGTCCTGCATGAACGGCATATCCTCGATCGGGAGGATCTTGGAAATAACACCTTTGTTACCGTGACGTCCGGACATCTTGTCGCCTTCGGAAATCTTACGTTTCTGTGCAATGTACACTTTGACGCGCTTGTTGACTCCAGGCGGCAGATCCACGCCTTCTTCTCCGCGTTTGAACACCTTGGTGGAATGCACGATTCCGGCACCGCCGTGCGGCACTTTCAGGGAGTTGTCGCGGACTTCTTTGGATTTTTCACCGAAGATGGCGAGCAGCAGTTTCTCTTCAGGGGAGACTTCGCTCTGTCCTTTCGGTGTTACTTTACCGACAAGGATGTCGTTTTCACGGACTTCGCTGCCGACCATGATGACGCCGTTCTCGTCGAGCTTCTTAACAGCAGCTTCGGAGACGTTCGGGATATCGCGGGTGATTTCTTCTGGTCCAAGCTTGGTATCGCGGCAGTCGATGTCGTATTCCTCAAGGTGGATCGAGGTGTAGACGTCGTCGGAAACCATGCGCTCGGACATGATGATGGCATCCTCGTAGTTGTAGCCGTACCAGGTCATGTAGGCGATGGTTACGTTCTGACCAAGAGCCAGCTCGCCGTTTTCCATCGACGGACCATCGGCAAGGATGTCGCCTTTTTCGACTTCTTCACCGACTTTGACAATCGGTTTCTGGTTAATGCAGGTCGACGCGTTGGAACGCGAGAACTTGCGCAGACGGTATGTATGTTCGATGCCCTTGGAATCGGTGTTGACGATACGCAGGGAGTCGACATAGGTAATGGTTCCGTCTTCTTTGGCAATGATGCCGACGCCGGAGTCTTTGGCAATCTTGTACTCGATACCGGTTCCGACGTATGGGGAATGCGGGGAAAGCAGAGGTACAGCCTGACGCTGCATGTTCGCACCCATCAGAGCTCGGGAGGCGTCATCGTTTTCAAGGAAAGGAACGCAGGCAGTCGCAACCGAAACAATCTGTTTCGGGGAGACGTCGGCAAGTTCAACTTCGGACTTGTTAGCGATGATCGTATCGCCGTTCTTACGGGCAACGACACGGTCGTGGATCAGTTTTCCGTCACGCACCTCGTTGGCCTGTGCGATAACGTAGTCTGCTTCTTCGTCAGCGGACAGGTAGCGCGCTTCTTCAGAAACGGTTCCGTCCGGGTTAACGATACGGTACGGAGTCTGAATGAATCCGTATTCGTTGATGCGGGCATAAGTGGTCAGGTTGGAAATCAGACCGATGTTCGGTCCTTCAGGTGTCTCAATCGGGCAGATACGTCCGTAGTGAGAAGAGTGAACGTCTCGAACTTCGAATCCGGCACGGTCACGTGTCAGACCGCCTGGACCAAGAGCCGAGATACGGCGCTTGTTGGTCAGCTCAGCCAGAGGGTTCTGCTGGTCCATGAACTGGGACAGCTGTGAGGAAGAGAAGAACTCTTTAATAGCAGCAGTCAGCGGGCGGACGTTGGTCAGTTTCTTCGGAGTGATGGTATTCGGGTCCTGGATGGACATGCGCTCTTTGACGACGCGCTCCATACGGTTCAGACCGATCCGGAACTGGTTCTGGATCAGTTCGCCGACGGAACGGATACGACGGTTGCCCAGCATATCGATATCGTCAGTTTCGCCGATGCCTTCCATGACGTTGAGGTTGTAGGAATAGAAAGCGTAAATATCAGGAATGGTTACCGTGTGCATGTTGGCAAACGGGTCATTACCGATGATGTGAATGCGTTCACCGTTCTTGTCCTCGACATCGAGTTCCTGAACAGCCGCACCGACGAGCCAGGCAGTTACGCCTTCATCAGCCATGCGGCCTTTCAGATCAAACAGTGCTGCATCCGACAGACGCTCTGGAGTTACGCCGATCTGGTAGCGTCCTGCAATCAGATCAAGCGAGGAGTTTACAAGATCGCGGCCTTCGGGGTTAGTCAGACGTCCGAGAGTGTACAGACGCTGGCCGTAGTTCATGACTGCATCGAAGTTTTCTTCGGTCAGAACAACCGGTTTTGCGATCAGGCCGGCGTAGATTTTTACGTCTTTGCCGGAGTTGTAGATTTTTGCGGCATCGTCTTCTGTCAGAACCTGTCCGCGCTCGAAGAGTTCATCATCGATGGTGATATCTTCAGCGATCAGACGGCCGACAAGACCGGTGCGGTAGCTTGCAGGGATAGTAACGATGTCTGCTTCCAGGAATTCCGGCTTGAAGGGGAACGGGTTCATGTACGTTCCTTTAGAGAGTTCTTCACGCAGGCGGTTGCGGATATCGCGTGTTACATGGGTTCCAGCCGGGTAAACAACATCACCGTTAACATCAAGGATGTCTTCAGCGAGGGTGTTGTTCATCGTACGGGAAACCGCATTCAGCTTTTTGCCGAGTTTGTAGCGGCCGGCTTTGGTCAGGTCATAACGGCGCGGATCAAAGAATTTGGCCTGCATCAGGGAGATGGATCCGTCGAGTGTCGGGATCTCATCGGAACGCTGGTTTTCGTAGAACGAAAGCAGCGCTTCCTCAGTGTTCTGCACCTTGTCGGCGAGCAGGGTGTTTTCAATTTCTTCAGACTTGCCGAAGAAACCGTTGTACAGATGGAGATACTGGTCTACCGTTTCACGGTGGGTTTCGTCCTCAATCGGGTTGTGAACAGGTTTTCCGATCGTATTCAGGAATGTATCCAGCTGACGGGTATCTGTGAGGTCTTCGCCTTTTTCAAGGGAGAAGGACAGACCCAGAGCTTTTAAGAAGATCGAAGACAGCAGTTTGCGGCGACGGTCAATGGAAACATTGATCGCACGGCCGTTTGTGTTTTTCTTCTGTTCAGTCATGAACTCAAGCCATGTACCGCGGCTTGGGATCAGTTCGCTGGCGTAGTTCTGCTTTCCGGTCTTGTTATCGAAACTTTCCGAGAAGTAGGCGCCGGGGGAGCGGACAATCTGGGAGACAATGACGCGCTCTGCGCCATTGATAATGAACGTGCCTGTTTCGGTCATCATCGGGAAATCGCCGAGGAAAACTTTCTCGTCTTTGGTGATGACTTCCCCGTTTTCATTGACAATTTCCAGTTCCATGTCAACATCTAATCGGGAAGCGTAGTTGCATTCACGCTCCATTGCTTTCTGGCTTGAGCATTTTGGGGGCTCGAAGTGAAAGTCTTTGTATTTCAGTTTGATGTTCTTGTTGAAGCTTTCGATGGGAAAGATTTCTTCAAAAACTTCGCGGATACCATATTTCTTGAACCACTCAAACGAATTCGTCTGAATTTCAACGAGGTTCGGGAGTTCGAGTTTGCCGGAAACTTTTGAATAGTCCCGTCGAAAGGCCTTTTTTCCTTCCGGAACGATTTGGTATGGTTTATTGCTGTCCATGCGCACGATCCTTTCTTCAGAATTTCAAAAACAGTCGGTTTATTGACTATTATGCAATTTACTATAATATTATTAGTCCGCAACCTTGTCAATCATTTGTGCTCTCCGTTTCCAGAATTCACTTGACATTCGAATAATTTACAGCTAAAGCAGTCATTCCGGACCAATGGTCCGCTTTTTTTATACTCAGCTATCCGAAAGGCAAACCGCCCGCTTATTCAATTCATTGTCAAACGCCATCCTTTGCGGGTCACTTTGCAAGCCCGAAAATCTCGAACTGCCTTCTTCCAGGCCCAAAGAGCAGCAGAAGACGACACCGCAAAACGCAAGCAGCCGCCCGGTCTTCCCAGAAGAACGGGCGGCTTGCGTCGATAGTGACAGCTGCAGATTAAAATTGCCAGCTGAATGCTTTTTGCAGAATCAGGCAATTACGAGTCGGGACTTGAAAATTTCATCCCGCCGGTCCTGCTGCTTCTGCTTCGGACTTTTTCATCACTGCAGATCTTTCTTTACCAGAGCGGAACAGAGGCATGCGTCCAAATGTATTCCGGGCACCCGCAGACAGGCGGGAGGTCAGACGGATAGTTCCCTTCCACATCGACGGCACAAGCAGCAGAAGAATCGGCAGCAGTTCCAGACGGCCGGCCAGCATGGCAATCGAAAGAACATATTTGGAGAAATCAGAGAAACCGGCATAGTTGCCCATCGGGCCGACTTCGCCAAGTCCTGGTCCGATGGTGTTTAGCGTTGCGGCAACTGAGGTAAAGCTTGTGACCAGATCCTTGCCGTCGAGCGTGACAAGAACCAGGCAGATGACAAACGTGATCAGATAGATCGAGAGAAAGACGTTGATGGAGCGGACAGTCTCATGCGGAACCAGCTTGCCATCCATGCAGACTTTGCGTACCAGGTTCGGATGCAGAAATGTCTGAACCTCTTTTTTAATGCCTTTGGCCAGAACATTCAGACGGGAGACCTTGATGCCGCCGCCAGTCGATCCGGCACAGGCACCGATAAACATGATCAGAACAACAAGCGTTCTGGCAAACGGAGTCCACTTGTTGAAGTCGACCGTCGCATAGCCTGTCGTCGTAATAATGGATGAGACTGTAAAAAAGACATGATGGATCGCTTCAAATACAGAAGGAAAGAGCGTGTAGACAGAGCATACGATCAGCAGCGTGACAATCGCGATGATGCTGATGTAGGTAATGACTTCTTCCATATGGAATGCTTCCCAGTATTTTCTGCGGACAATCAGGAAGTAGAAGCTGAAGTTGATGCCAAAGAGCATCATGAACACGCCAATGATGGCCTGCTGCAGGATCGTGTAATCCGCAAAACCATTGCTTCGTACAGAGAATCCGCCGGTACCGGCTGTTCCCATCGTCAGCGTGATCGAATCAAACAGCGGCATGCCGGCCAGAAGCAGCAGAACGATCTGAATCAGCGTCAAACCAAAGTAGATTCCATATAAGTACTTCGCCGTCTGACGCAGCGTTGGAACAAGTTTGGAAACCGATGGTCCTGGCGATTCAGCAACCATCAGGTTCATGAAGGTACTCGATGTATTCGGGAGGACCGCAAGAATAAACACCAGAACGCCCATGCCGCCAACCCAGTGCGTAAAAGAGCGCCAGAACAGCGAGCCGCACGACATGCTGTCCAGCGTCGTCATGACGCTGGCACCCGTTGTCATAAAGCCGGAGACCGTTTCGAAAAACGCATCCGCAAAAGACGGAATTTCACCGGTGATCATAAAAGGCAGACAGCCAAGAACAGAGATGACCACCCACGACAGAGCCGTAGCATCCATTCCTTCTTTTGGACGTACGCGCATGTTTTCCGGGCGCAGCAGCTTGAGAAGAAAGCCGATCGTCAGACACAGCAGAGCGCATAGAAAATAAACAAGCGCTACAGAATATTCATGGTAAAGCAGGGCGCACACCATCGGCAGGAGCATGAAGCCCGCTTCAAAGGTGCACACCTGGCCAAGAATATAGGCAATGACAAAGAGGTTCGCAGCGGCCTCCTTCCGGATTCTTCAAGCGTATTGCAGATATCACTGAATCCTTTGCTGTTGGTGATAATGACGACATCATCGCCGCACTGAATCGAATCGCCGCCTCCCGGCAGAAACAGATGTCCGTCGCGCTTGATCATGGCGACCAGAACGCCGTTTTAAGCGGAAGGTCATCAGCGGTCTGCCAATCAGCTCAATCCTGAATTCAAGAGCCTCAGCTTTATCGCCGGCAAGCTTATGGACTGTTTCTACGTTGCTGCCTCTGCGCGAAGCTAAAGCACGGACATGACGGATGGTGTATTCGGCAGAAAGCTTTTTCGGGTTGATCGTCGTTTCCAAGTCGACATCGAAGAGCGTTTCGTCAATCTGAATATGGGTAACCTTCGTGACGGTTTTGATCTGCGCATGCCGCATGGCAAACAGCGAAAGGAAGATATTCATTTCATCAAAGCCCGTCATCGAGATAAAGGCATCCATCTGATCGAGCCCTTCTTCAAGCAGCAGATCCTGGTTGGTCGCATCGCCTTCAATGACAATGGCATCCTGATGATCCTCTGCCGCTCTTTCGCAGGCTTCGTGCGAACGGTCAATCAGCATCACCTGCTTGCCGGAAGCAGTGAGCAGATCTGTCAGATAATGGGAAAGCTTTCCGGCACCCACAGCCATGACGTTGCGGACAGAAAGAGACTTGATGCCGGCCTTTTAAAGAACCGCTCCGCTTCAGGCCGACCGCCTGCAATATAGACAAGATCTTTTCCGCGCAGTTCAAATTCGCCGTCCGGAATAAAGACCTCTTTTCCACGTTCAACGATGCAGACCATGACGTCCGCATGGACCTGACGGGAAATGTCTTTGACGCACATGCCATCAAGCATCGATTCCGGGTGAATACGGAATTTGAGGATTTCGCAAATACCGCCCGTAAATGTATCAACATCAATCGCACCGGGCAGTGAGAGAACCCGTTCGATTTCTTCTGCAGCAAGCAGTTCCGGGTTGATGATCATCTCAAGACCGAGCGCATCCTTGAGATAGTCCATGGAAGAGGAATACTCCGGGTTGCGGACACGCGCAATTGTTTTGGAACAGCCCGCCCGCTTGGCCAGCAGACAGGAGAGAAGGTTGACTTCGTCGTTGGTGGTGACCGCAATAAACAGGTCAGCCTTGCCGACTTCAAGTTCGGCAAGCGTATCCGGGTCTGCGGCATTTCCAGTCAGTCCCATTACATCAAACGACGAAGTCGCTAGATGAACCTGTGATGCCTTGGTATCCACGACTGTCAAATCATGACCTTCCTGAATCAGTTCAGCGATCAGTCCCATTCCGACCTTTCCAAGTCCGGCAATGATGATCTGCACAGCTTCCTCCTCTGCTCATCCAGAGCGCGTCTAATCCACATCTTAAAACATTCTTAATACAGTTTCCCGCAGGATTTTTACACTTTTCGCAATCTGTCTGTATGAGATTTCCAATTTCCTTCATATTTCTCATTCGATCTCTTCCAGTTCTGGTCCGGATTCTGAATTTTCCGGATGTCCTCGAAAAGAGATGCCAGATGAAATGAATACAGCGAAAATACGTGTTTCTGTTGCAAAAGGCGCAGAGGCAGTCAATCTGCTTCTGCGCCAGAACGAATTTACCGCTTCCAAAGAAAATCCGCCGTCCTTTCGCCTGAAACCAGTTACAGGAAACAAACCTGGCTATTCAAAAAACGAACGGATGACTTCAAGGGCTTTGTCGAGCATTTTTTCCGAGAGCTCATCCTCTTTTAAGAGCGCTGCGCCAAGCATCATGCAGGATCGGTAGTCTTTGTCGCTGACCATCCGTTCCATGTCTGCCTGCTCAAGAAGAGAAGCCAGTTCGCTGCGCTTGTTCATGTAGTCCGCTTCACGGGAAAGTTCTGCGCGAAGCTGTTCCAGACTCCAGCCGGTGTTGTCTTCGGTCTGCAGCGAGCAGAGCAGATGCTCAAACCCGGCTTCCTGCAGATGTTCAAAAATCTCCATGGCGGCTTGCGGATCCATGCCGCTGAAATACAGAAGATACTCTTTCTCTTTAAATACATCTTCCTTTTCCTGCTCAAGAGCTTTCAGCTCTGTGCGCTTTGCATGAAGAGAAGTTTCTTTTGCCAGATGCGCCTGTTCCACCAGGCTGTTCATGGTTTCCTTTTCACTGCCCGGTTCAATCCAGAACACGCCGCGCGGTGCTACATAGTTTTCAAAAGCGGCTCTTTCTTCTGGTAAAAGAGCCGGATTGGCTGATACAAGAATCATTGCTCTATCCTTTCTGCCCCTGTCTGCATTGTGTTTTGATTCAGACAGCACGGCTGTAAGACTTTTAATATTGATGTATGGTCATTTCATCCTGATTTCAGGAATGGCTGTATGCTTATCTTACTTTAGCAAAGCAGACTGCAATACACCGTCTGCACGCCATGCCGGATTCTTTTGCTCATCCGGCCAACAGGAGGTATTATGTCCGCTTTTTCTAAGAATCATTTTTCTTCCCTGCTACATCACAGCCGCTCTGCTCTTCTGTGTACCTGTATTCTTGGCGGTTCACTCACATTTGCCGGCTGCTCCAAGCCATCCACAGATGTGCGCAGCGCTGCGGATCTGTTCTTTTCTTCCTATAACCATCTTTGCGAAGCCGATACGCTCGATGTCAGCGGCACTGTTGATGTAGCCGGTCTTTCCGGGGACTACAAAGCGCAGATGGTCGCCAAGCCGGCCGAGCTTGCTCTTCAGTTTGAAAACGACGCTGACGGTCTGCAGATCGCCTTCTATATTAAAGACGGAAAAACTTACCTGAATTACATGGGAACCAAGTCATCTTCCGTCGCCGCCAATATCGGCATTGAAGAAGACACCGAGCTTCATCTGCCCAACCCGTTTCTAGAAATCAGCCGGAGCGATCGTGAAAAGCTGTTTGATTCCGTCAAAGTCTCCAACGATACCTATACCTTTACGCTCAACCGTTCCGAAACCGAAAAATTCCTGGATTCGTACGGCGCAGTTGAAGTAAACAAAGCTATCCTTGAAGCGACCATCGAAAATGAAACGCTCCGTTCGATGTCCATCGAAGTTGATGGCATCTATTCAGTCGACAAAGCCGGGTCGCCGCTCTCTTTAAAAGCATCCATGAACGTTGATGCAGCAGATACGCCAGTCACCGTTGAATTTCCGGATGACCTGACTTCCTGGCCGGTCCAGTAGCTCCGTCGCCTGCCCTGTTCCTGTTTTACAAAACTTACCCGCCTCTACCGGCGGGTTTTCTTTTATCTTCATTCAATGATTTCTTTTCCATTTATTGATCTTTCTGTACAGGTAAGACACATGAGTAAACGCTTTCTGAAAATTGTTTCATTTATGAATATTTGCCATTTCCGTTTTCAAATCTTTAGCCCCTCTTTGAACGGGCGCCCTGAAGGCGTTAAGATTTCGTCCATTTGAAAAGGCGGCAGTCGCTGGCGCCCCCTCTTCCCTATACTGAAGGTAATCCAATTGAAGAAAGGAGGCGCTTATGTTCTCATTTCTGAATAAGCACAGTCTCCCTGTCCCGGTCAGCGAAGCGGATTTCCATCAGATCGAAGAGGAATTCCAGATCACGCTGCCCCCGCTCCTGAAAGATTTCTACCGCAATTACAATGGTCTTTCCATGCGTTCCGTTCTGTTTCACGTTGACGGCCACGAATATGCCGTCGAACGTTTCTTTGCCGTGGGCGCCGGCTCCATGTCTGCCGACCGCATCATGGAAATCTACCGGCTGTGCCGCTATGTTCCTGACGGCTACTTCCCCCTTGCCCTCTCGTATGATGGCGATGAGTTTTTTGTCGATACCCGAAATGACGGCGTCTACTATGTCAGCCTCGACAATCACCGCAAATATATTCCAATCGCTCCCACGCTTGAAGATTTCTTCGATCTTCTCGAAACGGAATGTAAAAAATCAGCCGGGCAGACCAGCTGATTTCCTTATGCAAAGATCGAAAGAAGAATCGATCGCATCCATCATCATCACATCTCATCAAAAAACGGCATCCATGCAGGATGCCGTTTTCTTCTGTCCGTTCAGAACAGTTCAAAAAAGAAGTGTTTCTCAGGAGAAATCGTTATTCGTTCTGCCGTAGTAGATCAGCCGTCCGTTTTCTTCAGAAAGGATCCACAGCCCGTCTTCAATCGCACCCTCTGTTGCGATTCCCCTGCGGATGGCATCTTCGCGGACTTCATCCGGCACTCTTTTCCAGGATGTGCCTGAGGCATACAGATAGTAAGTCATGGAGAAGGCAGAGAAATCCGGAGCGGTTGGCTGATGCCGCAGACCTGTATCATCCGTCCACACGTTCGATGAACGTTCTTCAACGTACCGTCCTGCCTTCAGTCTCCAGCAGGTCCGGCTAAGCTGTGCGTCAAGATCAAAGATACCTGAGTATTCCCATTCATAGATGATGCTGTTGGGGATATCGCTGTCGCTGCCCTTTCCATAGAAGCAGCCGTTTGATTCAAAGCGGATCGTATCAGACCACTGCCCCGCATGCGATTCATCCGAAAAAGTATGGGGCATCTGTGAAAGATACGAATAGCGGCTGTCTTTTGCGGATCCTTCTCCTTCAACCCGCCAGGCTTCTTTTCCATGGATCCAGCCGATTGAAAGCAGCGAGCGCTGTTCATTCTCGCTGGTCGTATAGTGGTGGGTTCCTGATTCTGCGTTGGGATTGTAGGCAACATACAGCGGAACATTGCCGCCAGAGTTAAATACCGGCTTTCCGCTGTTATCCATCTTCCAGCCAAGGCGGACCAGACCATTGGCTTCTTTGCGGTCTGCCGTGTAGTAGTGATCGCCGCCTTTTGCGTTTGGATTGTACAGACGCCAGACCGGAGCGCCCTGATCTGCCGCTTTCCAGCCGATTCCCTCATAATGCCAGCCATAGCCGGCAAGTACATTCCGTTCGTTGAGACTGCATGTGTACACATGTTCGCCGGTATTCGGGTTATACAGCCGGTAAATCGGCTTATCACTGGCTGCATGAACAGACACTGTCATTCCGTTTGAACACAGGAGCAGCAGTGCAGCGCACAGTCCGCTTATTCGATGCTTGCGCATAGATCTTCCCTCTTATTCTCTCTGTTATCCTCTATCCTCTTGGTTATTCTTTTTGCGGCTTCCCCCGCCGCTTATTCAGAAGAGTGTTTCTGTGTTAATGAGCTGTTCAGCCCCTTTGTTCAGAGCTGAACTGTTTACCGGTATTCTAGCAGTCATCGCTTCCGTTCCCGGGCTGCCTCAGACTTCTTATGAGAATGTTAATTTATAAATCTGCCGCGTTTTTCTGTATGCCTGTAACCTGCAGGTCATATAAGATCCGGGCATGAAAAAGAGCCAGAGCTCAGCAGTTTTTCATTCTGCAGAACTCCGGCTTGTGTATTCAGTTTTTTGTCTGTTCTAGACCAATGTCATTAAGTTAAGGAGGGATAAAAATCGTATACCCTGTTCATGAG
>Strawberry_p1__coassemble_2293_pt1 | contig 17532 bp, 13 predicted proteins | sample Strawberry_p1__metabat2_high_PE_023 | metagenome-assembled genome bin Strawberry_p1
ACAAAGCCGTCGCCTTCAAGCATCACCGCAAGCATGGCTTTGCATGCAGCAGTGATATTCTTGGATCCCGGCTCGCATTCGTTCTGCAGATCCTTTGCGTTGACGTCAATGTACAGATTCAGAGCGTCGTGCGCCTGCTGCTTTTTCTGGCGCAGGTAATGCTCATACTGCTCCTGAGTCCATTTTTCCATTTCTTAAAATTCTCCTTTGGCGGATTTTCTTAAAAAGCTGAAAAATCCTTTACCTATAATAGAAGAAACAGAATAGAAGTCAAATTGTGCACGATCATGGCAAAATGAAAGCGGCTTCTTTACGGACGTTCAGTCTGTGATAGATGCCAGAGAAAAAGGCCGGCCCTGCTTCGTTTAAAAAGCAGGACCGGCCTTGTCTGTAAAAAGAATATCTGCAGGCAGAGTGATTAAGGTTTAAGGATCAGATCGGCATGAAGCATGCGCTCAGTCATCGGTTTGAGCAGCTCGGATTTTCCGGCTTCAAGTGCCTCTTCAAGGGAGTAGAATTCGAGGCTTTCTGTATTGACGAGGATTTCGCATCCGCCTTCTTCAAGTGCTTTGAGCGTTTCAAGAACCGGCGAATCCTTGCAGGCAAGAGCAACGGCAGAGTTGTAAAGAAGGATTGCGGCGGGATGAGAATCGCCGACAAGAACGGAACGAAGGAATTCTTTCATCAGCGATTCGCCAAGGCGCGGATTGCCCTGACCAAAACGGCTCGAATTAAGTACAACAAGAACTTCACGGACTGTATTCATGATTGGACCTCCTGATTCAGCCGGGTGTGCGGCTGTCTCTGAAATCATAGCGCATTTAAATCAAGCAGGCTACACAGTAAAACACCATGGCCGGCAAGTAAGACTGAGCAAACCAAAATGGAGAGATTTTCAGCATATATGGGTAGAGTTTCTCTGAAAATGAGATACCATAAGAAAACACACGAAAAGAACCGGGCACAAGATGCCCGGGATGAAAAAAAGCGGCTCATCATGAAGATCAGCCGCGAACGTTTCAAATGGCGGAGACGGTGGGATTCGAACCCACGAGCCCTTTCAGACTACCTGATTTCGAGTCAGGCCCGTTATGACCACTTCGATACGTCTCCGTACGTGAGAAATATTTTAGCATAGATTTCCGAAAAGGGAATCGTTTATCCGAAAGAAAGGGATATTCATGATTACCTGGTTAGTTCAGACCCGGATGAAAAAAATCAAATCAGATGATCCAACCACCCTGCGCTACGCGGTAGGCAGACTGCTTGGATGGGCTGGCATCGGCTTTAACTTTTTCCTGTTTCTGTCCAAGTACACGATCGGTGTTCTGGTCGGATCTGTCGCTATCAAGGGCGATGCGATCAACAACCTGACTGACTTCATGTCCAACATCGTTTCGATTCTCTCCTTCCGCTGGGCGGAAAAGCCTGCAGATAAGGAACACCCGTACGGCCATGAGCGTACGGAAACGATTGCGGCACTGTTCATGGGCATGCTCATTGTGTATCTGGGCATCGAAATGCTCAGACAGTCTGTTGAAAAGATCCTCAGTCCAAGTCCAGTTCATTTTGAATGGGCAGCGGTCGTCGTTCTGCTGCTTTCGATTTCGGTCAAGCTGTATATGTACAGCTACAATAAGAAATTTGCCAGAATCTATAACAGCGACCTGCTGGAAGCCAATGCGATCGACTCGAGAAATGACGTGTTCGGAACCACGCTTGTTCTGGTTTCCACGCTGGTCTCTCCGCTGATCGGATACGATCTGGACGGCTGGATGGGTGTCATTGTTTCTGTCATCATTTTCTATTCCGCCTGGGATCTTCTCAAAGATGTCATCAACGTTCTGCTTGGCGAAGCACCCTCGATGGATACGATCAATGAGATGGTCGACATCATCATGGCCAACCCGGTTGTCATCGATGTTCATGACATTGCGATTCATTCCTACGGTCCCCGCTATACATACGCTACAGCGCATGTCGAAGTCGATGCAGCACTCAGCCTGCCCTTTGTTCATGCGGAAGTTGACCGGATTGAGCGGCAGGTTATGCGCGATATGCGAATTGAACTGGTTACCCACGTCGACCCGGTTCTGCTTCATGATGAACAGACAAGCAACGCGGAAATGAGTCTGAAAAAAGCCATTGAGTCCTGTTCTGAAGACTGGACCATTCAGGATTTCCGGCTTGAAAACGACAAGTCGTCCGGCAAACAGGTACTCTTCTTTGATCTGATCGTTCCATATAACGAAAAACGCTCTCTTTCTCAGCTGAAGGATCTGATTCTCAAAAAGATCGATCACCCGGAAAACTACAGCTTTGAAATGCGTATCGTTCATCCTTATTCATAACTTCAGGTTCTGCCGGGGCAGACCGCCCTATACACACAGACATGTACATACAAAGAAGGCAGCCCGCTTCTGATCAGCAGGCTGCCTTTCTCCGTATGTATGGGATTTATATGATTTTTAATCAGCTAGCTCTGTTCTTTTCTTGCCAGCATGGCCGCACACCAGCAGCCCGCCCCACAGGCAACAATGCCGATGACGAGCTGCAGGAAGGAGAAGGTCGACCAGTCGACTTTCATCAGAATCGCAACCGGGCTCGAAATGATCAGGCCAAGAATTGCCCAGTAGGTCTGCAGAGGCCATTTGTTCATGATCCATTCAATGAGCTTGGCAATGGCGAAGATACCGACCACAACGCCGATCGCAAACGGAACGCCAAGAATGATGCAGTGACCAAGCATACCCATGTTGAACTTGAGCAGGGCGCTGATCGCATCGGATACCAGGTTGATGACTGGCTGATAGTAGCCAAGAAGCATCAGGACCATCGAACCGGAAACGCCAGGAATGACCATGGTTGCTGCAGTGATGACACCGACCAGGAATAACATCAGCAGCCCGCCAAATGTCGCTTTGAGCGTTACATCGGCAGAGCCGGTTCCGTCCAGCAGGGAAAGAACAATGATCAGAATGAAGAAAGCCGCAAAGCAGATTCCATAGGCAGTTTTCCAGCCTTTATGCTCCACGTGCTTGAAGATCGAGGGGACAGATCCGACGATCAGGCCGCAGAAGCCAAGATTCGTGGCAACCGGCCAGGCGGCCAGCAGATACGCAAACAGCTTGGCCAGAAGCGCGGCAGCCAGCAGGATGCCAATCAGAATCGGCAGCAGAAAGCGCATGGATTTTTTCGGATTGGAGAACAGGTGGGTTACCGAAGAGATCAGCTCATCGTAAATTCCCATGGAAACCATCATGGTTCCGCCGGAAACGCCGGGAATAATATTGGCAATGCCGATCACCATACCCCGCAGAATGTTCATCCAGAAGGGAGAAATTTTCATCGTCAGACTCCTTTGACAGGCAGTTTTTCGGCCGGGAAAGGGGGCCAAAAACCGGTGTTCAAAAACGCATGTATTTTACCCAATCCCTGACAGGGTGTCTAAAAACCGTGTTATGCCCGATAATTTCACATATTTTTTCAAATCAGGTATGTCCAGTTTGAAATGAGGGGCCTCATGCATATAATGAGCTTTGCGTTTATATAAAGAATATAGTTTGTTTAGTATTTCTAAACGAAACACCCGCTTAGACTGTTTTTGTGCCATTGGAGGTGAGGTTTATGGAGACGGATCTTGGCGGTAAAATCCGCAAGCTGCGAAAGGCAAACTCCCTGACGCTTGAAGAACTCGCAAGCCGCTGTGAACTGTCGAAAGGTTTTCTTTCCCAGCTCGAGAGAAATCTGACTTCGCCCTCCATTTCCACACTTTCTGATATTCTTGAAGCCCTCGGCACCAATCTGCACGAGTTTTTCAGGGAAGAGCCGGAAAGCCAGATTGTGTTCCGGAAAGAGGATTTTTTTGTCGACGAGCGGGATGAATATTCCATCAGCTGGATTGTTCCCAATGCACAGAAAAATGAGATGGAACCGATTCTCGTGCAGATCCCCCCAAAAGGCGAATCCATGAGCGTCGTCAACCACCAGGGAGAAGAATTCGGCTATGTTCTGCGGGGAACCGTTGTTCTTGCACTCGAAGACGGCAGAAGACAGAGCGTTCATGCCGGCGAAACGTTTTATCTGGACGGCAGCGTCGCCCACCGGCTGATCAACCCGTCCAAAGGGCCGGCACAGGTGCTCTGGATCTCAACACCGCCGGTGTTCTAGCCAGAAGAAAAAAAGAAATGAAATGAACTCAGTTAACCATCGGCTGCATAAAAGAGCGGGCGGTGGAATCCATACACAGCAGAAGAAAGAGGGATGAGGATGGAAAACGAAAAAACACTGATCCAGTTCCGGAATATCCAGAAGAGCTTTGATGACCAGATTATTCTCAAAGGCATCAACCTCGACATTAACCAGAACGAATTTGTCACGCTTCTCGGTCCGTCGGGATGCGGCAAGACCACCCTTCTTCGCATTCTTGGCGGATTTTTAAGCCAGGACGGCGGTGAAGTCTATATCGACGGAAAGGAGATTTCTTCTCTTCCGCCATACAAGCGCGAGCTGAATACCGTGTTTCAGAAGTACGCTCTTTTCCCGAACATGAACGTCTATGAAAATATCGCATTCGGTCTGCGTATCAAGAAAGTGTCCAACGACATCATTGAACAGAAAGTCATGCGAATGCTCCGATTGATCGGTCTGGAAGGCTATGAAAAGCGTGAGATCACGCAGCTCTCCGGCGGTCAGCAGCAGCGTGTAGCGATTGCCCGCGCGCTGGTTAACGAGCCGGATGTGCTTCTGCTCGATGAACCTCTGGGTGCTCTTGACCTCAAACTGCGCAAGGAAATGCAGTATGAGCTCAAGCGGATCCAGCAGGAAGTCGGCATTACCTTTATTTTTGTTACGCATGACCAGGAAGAAGCGCTGACCATGTCTGACAAGATCGTCGTCATGAAAGAGGGCGAAATCCAGCAGGTCGGTACGCCGGTTGAAATCTACAACGAACCGGTCAATGCATACGTTGCCCGCTTCATCGGTGAAAGCAACATTCTGCCCGGCATCATGGTCGACGATGAACTTGTCCGCTTTGACGAGCAGGATTTCAAGTGCGTCGATAAAGGCTTTAAAAAAGACCAGCCGGTCGACATTGTCATCCGGCCGGAAGATATCGATATTGTCCCGGCAGGCAAGGGAAAGCTGAACGGAACAGTCGAAAGCGTGCTGTTCAAAGGCATGCTCTACGAAGTGATCGTCGAGACCGTGCCTGGTACACATGTAACGGTCAACATGCACATCACCAGCGAAACTGCCAACCAGAAGGATGACGGCCATATCCATATTTCGGGTAACAGCTTCTATCTGGACGTTGACGATATGGAAGGCATTCAGGACAAGGATCTGATTGCCCGTGCGGATGCGCAGGCGTGGAACGATGAGACAGATGAACAGCTGTCGATCGAAAGCGTTGAAACGAACCTGGAAAAGAAAATCGGAACCTACGAAATCACATTTACAACCGTTGGCGGTCTGTCGATCACCAAGACCATTCAGGTTATTGACCAGCAGACGGTACGCGATGAAAAGCGCAACGAGGGCGTTTCCGCCTTTAACTTCTTCAAGTCCAAAGACGAGATTCAGGAATCCGTGGCTCTGGATACGGATCTGAAAACCTGGGCGAATGCACAGGGCTGGCGTCTGAACAACGAAGATCAGGGCATCCCGCTCGATGTCACCTATGATTTCGATCCGGAAACGATTACTGAAGGCGTCTATCCGGTTACGTTCTGGACAAAAGGCCGTGAATTCAAGATTCACACGACGGACTATGTCAAAGAAGGCAGCCGTGTCGGACTGGCATTCGGTCCGGAAGACATCCATGTTATGGAGAAGGAAGGCTATACCTCATGAAGACCTGGCGCCGGCTTGCGATTCCTTATCTGATCTGGGGATCGTTCATGCTGCTGCTGCCGATGCTTCTGATCGTCTTCTATTCGGTCATTCAGCCAGGCAACGATGTGGCGACTTTCCGCTTTTCACTTTCAAGCTATGTCCGCTTCTTTACCGACCGCGACTTTCTTCTGATTCTGTGGCGCTCGCTGAAGATTGCGATTGAAACAACTGTACTGTGTCTGCTGATCGGCTATCCGGTAGCCTACTGGATCAGCCGCTGCTCGCAGAAAACGCAGAATCTGATGGTTCTGATCATTACGCTGCCCATGTGGATCAACATGCTGGTACGTACTTATGCATGGATCGGCATCCTCTCTGAGGGCGGACCGCTCTCCATTGTTTTAGGGTGGTTTGGCTTCCATAATGTCGATCTGCTCTATACCGAAGCGGCGGTTCTGATCGGCATGGTCTACAACTTCCTGCCGTATATGATTCTGCAGATTCACTCTTCGCTGACCAAAATGGATCCCTCGCTCATCGAGGCGGCCAGTGATCTGGGGGCTTCGCCGTTCCAGACCTTCTGGCGTGTCGTGTTCCCGCTTTCCATTCCGGGTGTTATTTCCGGAATTACACTGGTTTTCCTGCCCGCTATTTCCGCATTCTTCATTCCGAAACTGCTTGGCGGCGGCGGATGGTTCCTGATCGGAAACGTCATTGAAAACCAGTTCATCACCGTTGGCGAATGGAACTTCGGTTCAGCCATTTCTGTCATCATGGCGATGGTCATGATGCTTCTCATGACCCTTGTGCGCAAAGCTGACCGCAAGGCATCGAAGGAGGAGAAGGCATGAAAAAGAAACGGCCTGTCGGTGCGCTGATCACCACGCTGATCATGATCTTCTTCTACGTACCGATTGTGTTCATGATCATCTTCTCGTTCAACAGTTCCAAATCGCTGACAAACTTTACCGGCTTCTCGCTGAAGTGGTATGAACAGATGTTTGCCTCGCACGACATGATGAATTCGCTCTATGTCACCATTGTCGTTGCGGTTCTTGCGACTGTTATTTCCACCATTATCGGTACGATTACTGCCATCGGCCTGCGCTATTCCAAAAAGCTCGTCCGGGCGTATGTGACGCAGATCAACGATCTGCCGATGATGAACCCGGATATCGTTACAGCGATCGGTCTGATGCTCCTGTTCATCACCTTCCGGATCGAGCGCGGCTTTGCGACTCTTCTGCTCGCTCACATCGCGTTCTGTATCCCGTATGTCATGCTTTCGGTTATTCCAAAGCTGCGGCAGCTTGACCCGAACCTGGCCGATGCCGCGATGGACCTTGGCGCAACGCCGTTTCAGACGCTGACCAAAGTCATCGTTCCGGAAATCATGCCGGGTATTGTCTCGGGTGCGCTGATCGCTTTTACGATGAGTTTTGATGACTTCATCATTTCCTACTTTGCGACCGGACAGGGTGTCAAAAACCTGTCGATCATGGTCTATACCATGGCCAAGCGTGTCAATCCGTCCATCAACGCGATTTCCACGCTGCTTGTCCTGCTGATTACGATCATTCTTCTGGTCGTTAACATCTGGCCGGTCATCCGGGAAAAGATCGAAAAGAAACGGCAGGCAGACCCGAACTATCTCCCGTCCCCGCACAAACATACAGCCCGCAACTGGTCGATTTTTGCGGCTGCTGCTGTTGCGGTATCCTGCATTCTGTTCTTCCGTCCGGCCGCCGGTACGCAGGAATTTGCCGGACAGACGCTTCATCTCTATCTGCCTGGCGAATACATTTCGGATGAAATGTTAGCTGAATTCGAAAATAAGACCGGTTCCAAGGTTGTAGTCGACAACTTCGACTCCAATGAGCAGATGTACATCAAAATCGCAAACGGCGATTCCTTTGATGTGCTGATTCCTTCCGATTACATGATTCAGCGTCTGATTGGGGAAGATCTGCTAATGAAGCTTGATCCGGAGAAAGTGGATGAAGCGCTTGTGCAGATCGACGATCAGATTCTCGATCTTCCTTACGATCCGCAGAACCAGTATTCTGTTCCGTATTTCTGGGGAACTGTCGGCATTGTCTATGATAAAAACAAAGTCGATCTGGCTGATCTTGAAAAAGACGGCTGGGGCATCTTCGCCGATGAAAAATACAAAGGCGATATCTACCTGTACGATTCCGAACGCGACCAGTTCATGGCTGCGCTGAAGAATCTTGGCTATTCGATGAATACATCCGATCCCAAAGAGCTCGCCGCTGCCTATGACTGGCTGGTCAATATTGTGCAGACCATGGAGCCGGAAATTGTTACGGATGAAATCATCGATAACATGGCCAACGGCCGCAAGGCGCTTGGCATGATCTACTCCGGCGAGGCGACCTATGTCATGCAGGAGAACGAAAATATGGGCTACTATCTGCCCAAAGAAGGAACAAACGTCTGGGTTGACGCGATGTGCATCCCGAAAAACGCACAGAATGTCGATCTGGCTTATGCGTTCATCAACTATGTAGCCGGCTATGAAGCACAGATGATGAATTCTACGTATGTCGGCTATACAGCTGCCAACAAGGAAGTAGAAGACGAACTGGCTTCCACCGATTTTGAAGGCATCAATTCATACGTGCCAAGAACTGGCTATGACCTGGATGAAACCTTTGAATACAATCCGGACAGCCGCAAGACGATTGCGGACTACTGGTCCCGTGTCAAAGTCGTCGCTTCCAACAGTCGCTAGAAATTCAGCCAGAAAAAAAGGGTCCGCAGTGCGCGGACCTTTTTTTCTGGAAAAATGTGCATGGAACAGAGAATTCATGGCAGATCCAGATGCTGACTAAATACTGTAGACGCTGATCAGGATCAGAGCCGACAGGAAGGTGATCAGCAGCAAAAGCAGGATCAGACCAGGATGCGTCTTCAAATTGTCCGATGAGCCGGGTTCGAGCAGATAGCGAACGCGCATTTCAAGCGGTTCGCGTTTTGCGGCGCCAAATGGCATGGCGATGGGCTGCGTGTCTGGGGAGAGCTGAATGAATGCAGAAGACGGCGCAGAAAATTTCAGCAGCGCTTTCGAGTAATCGAGGCGATGCTGCGGCGTGTAGTTTGCGTTGACCATCAGATCAACCCGGATTTCATAGAACAGATCAAAGACGGGCCGGAAGGTATAGATGGGCGGAAACCACCAGTACACGATTTTCAGCTTGTCGAGAAACCAGCAGTACATACCGTCATCGTTGGCCAGATGCATCACTTCATGGAGCAGGATGATTTCGTATTCTTCAGGCGTCATCGGTGACTTTGGAAGGAAAATTCTCCGGCTTCTTCCCATAACAAAAGAAGACTGAAGGTTCGGGCAGAGGTACAGATCATAATCAGGACCAAGATAGTCAGGAATAAAATCTGAAATTTTCTTCTTTTCTGCACCATCAAGAATCAGGTCGACCAGCGCATCGCCGCGGGTACCTTTTGAATGATCAAGCCACAGAGCCACACAGGCACCGGCAAGCCAGATCCAGGCAAGCCAGCCATAGCCGGTCATGTCAAGCAGGAATGTATCGTCGAGAATACGATCGAGATGTTCAAAAAAGTCATCCCACGGAAGATGGAAGCCAATGAGAAAACTGCAGGGAAAAAACAGGCGGAAAAAGCACATCCAGACAAGGAGCGTCAGAAAATCCGGATGAAGCGTACGGGCAAATTTCGGGCGTCTGAAGATCGCACGCAGAAAACAGACCAGGCTCCAGGAAAACAGAGTTGCCATGCAGACGGAGTAAACAGACAGGAGCATGATTCACCTTTTTTCGGGAAGCGCATACGGGCTGCTTCCCAGGACAGAAACAGGAATTGTCTGACCAATATTGCTCTAATTCTAACAAATCCCGAATGGCGTGAATGACAGGCGGTCAAATCGGCCGCAATTTTGGCAGGATATGACATTTTACAGACAAAGAACAGACATTTGTCGGTGCCGATCTATACAAATTGTTGGCTGAATCGCTCTTGTCGGTATAAAAAGACGTTAGATATAGAAAATAGTTATAAATGTATAAATACAATTTTAGATTGCCCTCTGATGGCTATATGCAAGCAATCCGTACAGGAAACGAAAGTGCTTCAGGAGAACACTTCCAGCAAGAGATAAAAATGCAGCAGAGCAGTTCAGTGCAGAGCAGAAGGGGAAACGGACAGATTCTGCTAAAATAAGTCCGCACAAACTTTATCCGGATGGATGCACAATCAGGACTCAAAGGCGCATCCAGACCGGAAACTGAAAAAGAACGGTGTGCATAGAAAGAGGGAGGTGACGGGTTTGGAAAAACAGACCTTTAATGTAACCGGCATGACCTGCGCAGCCTGCCAGGCAGCGGTCGACCGGGCCGTCCGGAAACTGGACGGCGTGGAAAGCGCGGACGTATCCCTGCTTTCCGAAAGCATGAACGTTGAATACGATCCGAAGAAAGTCACAGCTGAGCAGATTGAAGAAGCAGTCAAGTCTGCCGGCTATGGAGCCACTCCGCAGCAGACACAGGAAAGCGGCAAGACTGAGAGCGCCGCGCAGATCTGGGAACAGCGGAGCGAGCGGATCCGTGCAGAGTCTGAGCAGAAGAAAAAGAAGCTGATCATTTCACTGATTCTTCTTTGCGTACTGCTCTGCTTCTCCATGCTTCCGATGCTTGGCGTCTTTACATTTCTGATGGATATGGAATGGATGATGGTTGATGGCGTCATTCAGCTGCTGCTGTCTACAATTATTCTTTTCGTACAGAGAGATTTCTTTACACATGGCTTTAAAACCCTGTTCCATGGCAGCCCGAATATGGACACCCTGGTCGCAGTCGGTTCATCCGTATCATTTGCTTACGGCTTCTATGGCCTGCTTTTGATGGCATATGGCTATGGAACGATGGATCATGCGCTGATTCATAGCGGCATGAACGCACTTTATTTTGAAAGTGCTTCGATGATCGTCACGCTGGTTTCTCTGGGCAAGTATCTGGAAGCCCGCTCAAAGTCGAAAACCGGCGATGCGATCGCCAAGCTTGTTTCGCTTGCACCGAAAACCGCAATGGTGGTGCGTAACGGCGAATTTGTTGAAATTCCAGCCGAAGATGTCCGGATCGGCGATAAGATCCGGATCGTTCCGGGTGCTTCGATTCCAGTAGACGGCGTGCTCGTTGAAGGCAACGGAACGCTTGACCAGTCGGCAATTACCGGCGAATCGATGCCTGTTGATAAAGTCAAAGGCGATCAGATCATGTCGGCTTCGACCAACCTGAACGGTTCGTTTGTCATGGAAGCAACTCGTGTCGGATCGAATACGACGCTGGCACAGATCATTACGCTCGTTGATGAGGCGGGCAACTCCAAGGCGCCGATCGCCCGTCTGGCTGACCGCGTCTCGGGTATCTTCGTACCGACGGTTCTGACCATTTCAGCCCTGACGTTTGTCGGCTGGCTGATTGCTGGACAGTCCATCGGCTTTGCACTCAACTGCGCGATTTCTGTTCTTGTTATCTCGTGCCCGTGCGCGCTTGGACTGGCTACGCCGCTGGCCATCATGGTTGCTACAGGCAAAGCCGCCCAGTACGGCATTCTTGTTAAATCGGCAAGTGCGCTTGAAACGCTTGCCAAAGTCAATACTGTGGTTATCGATAAAACCGGAACCATTACCAAAGGTCAGCCTGCGGTTGTCTCTGTTGCACTGTTTAACCGCACACTGAGCGAAAGCGATTTTCTGAAAGTTGCAGCTGCTGCTGAATCCGGATCGGAGCATCCACTGGCTAAAGCCGTTCTTGCCCGCGCAAAAGACGATCATCTGGTTCTGCCTGAAGCAAAAGACTTCCAGGCATTCGGCGGCAAAGGCATGCGTGCTGTGGTCAATGGCATCACCGTTCTTGCCGGCAACCAGACATTCATGAATGAGCAGCATATAACTCTGCCTGCTCAGGCTGACGAAGCTGCCGCAAAGATCGCCGATCAGGGCGGAACGCCGCTTTACTTTGCCTTTGACGGTATTCTGACTGGCATCATCGGTGCTGCGGATGAAGTCCGCACATCTTCGCGCGATGCGATTTCGCTGCTGCGCAAAGACGGCATTGAAGTCATCATGCTGACAGGCGATAACGCACGTACCGCAAAAGCCATTGCCAGCAAGCTTGATGTCAGCGATGTAATTTCCGATGTTCTGCCTGCAGATAAGGAAAGCGTCATCCGCAAGCTGCAGGAGCAGGGCAAAATTACTGCGATGGTCGGCGACGGCATCAACGATGCCCCAGCTCTGACCCGTGCAGATGTCGGCTTTGCGATTAAATCCGGTACAGATATCGCGATTGATTCGGCTGACATTGTCCTGATGAAAAACAGTCTGCTCGATGTTGTTACTGCCATTGAGCTCTCCAGATCCACAATTAAAAACATCAAGGAGAACCTCTTCTGGGCGTTCTTCTACAACCTGCTGGGCATCCCAGTTGCTATGGGCCTGTTCTACCCGATCAACGGCTGGCTGCTCAACCCGATGATCGGTGCAGCCGCAATGTCCTTCTCGTCTGTCACCGTCTGCCTGAACGCGCTCCGTCTGCGTTTCTTCAAACCGGCAAGAGCTGTTCTTGAAGATGAAAAAGAATCCGAAACAGGATCCTCTTCCCCGGCAGTTCCGGCAGTTTACTACGATGTCGAAGATCAGCCAGCGGCAATCATTCTAGATAAAACAGCAGAAGCCTCTGCAAAACCTGCATCTTCTGCTCATCCGGATACGACTGGCTTAACCGGTACAAAACTGAGTCTGAAGATGGCCGGCTCGCCGACCCGCAAAAGTGCGGCAGCACCGGCAACACAGACTGAAAAAGCCGATCAGCCGGCAGCGCTGCAGACAACATTCTTCCTGGTTGATGGCATGAGCTGTGCACACTGCTCGGGCCGTGTAACCAAAGCACTTGAAGCAGTAGAAGGCGTAACAGGCGTTAAAGTTTCTCATGAAGACGGAACGGCATGGATTACAGCCGACCGGAAGATTGACGATGACATACTTGCTCATGCGGTAACTGAAGCCGGCTATGAGGTACGCAGCGACGAGCCTTCCATGTGTGCAAACCTTGCCGCGTTTGATCCAAAGAATCAGTCCGCTGTCGATGACGCATTGAACCGTATCCATCAGCTGGATTTAAACCTTTCCTGGATCAGCTACTTCCCCGATGAAAAGATGCTCTGCATCCATGGCGATCCGCTGCCGGAAGAACAGAATATTCTCGGCCTGTTTGAAGCAGATCAGGCCGCTTCGAAAGATGGCAAAGGAGGTGAAAGCATGATTCTGAAAATTGACGGCATGTCCTGCAAACACTGCCAGGCACGTGTAGAAAAAGCGCTCAGCGAAGTTCCGGGCGTTGATTCCGTAACGGTCAGCCTTGAAAACGGCACAGCTGAAGTCAAAGGTGCAGATCTGAACCCTTCGGCTCTTGCAAAAGCAGTTACAGCAGCAGGCTACTCGGTCAGTGCGATCGACTAGTCCGATCTCTTTAATCATTCATGCATAGAAAAGCAGTCCCTGTATCTGGGGTTCACCATGGCGTGAACGTCCGGACAGGGACTGCTTTTTTGATTGGATAACTGATCATTACTGGTTTCGCATCATGGCCTGCAGACCTTTGCTTAAAGGCGTAACGGGAGGCGCAAATGCAGGTTCTGTTTCTGTATCCTGCGCAGAGGACGGCTTTTCGTTCTCTGCAGAACTTGGTTTGTCTTTGGACTCTTCTTTGACTGGCGAGCTGTAGCGGACAACTTTTGCCTTTGCGGGAAGCGTGTTTTTTGTCATCCAGGAGTAGACGAGGCTGGAGAGTTCTTTCATTAAAGCAGAGGCCTTCTCAATGCTCTGTATGTCATCGCACAGCAGCGTAATGACGTAGCAGCCGCTGCCTGTCTCTACAAACATCGTGTCGTTTTCCGTACCGGGTACCCAGCCAGGCTTATTGCCGGTATTGACGGAAGTCGGCAGTCCCAGCAGCAGACGGCCCGGAACAGCCTGCGTTTCCAGCAGCTTTTTCATCTGCGAGGAATTGCGCAGCGTTCCATTGCAGATGTCATAGAGGAGCTTGGAGGCATCTTTTGCGGAGGTGTAGTTGCCATAAGGCACGTTCGACATGGTCGTATCTTTGTAGCCATGGGATTTGTTCCATGCATTGAGAACGGAGATGCCTTTGACATAGTCGCCGTTTCCCAGCACTTCGACCAGGTTGACCCAGGCGTTGTTATCGGAAATGGAGATCATAACGGACAGCTGTCCGTCGATATAGGATTTGCCAAAGCGCTTTGCGTAGTCTTCGTAATGGTCAAAAATAGCCCCCATGACAAAAGCCTTCATGACAGATGCAGACTGCTGTGCTTTGGAATTGAGCACAAATGATTCGCCAGTCTGCACATCCCGCAGGGCAAAGGCGATCTGTTCGCCCTTTTTCGCAGAACGGGAAATCCGCTGGCGGACCTGAGTTTCCAGATCGCCAAGATCCAGAATCCAGGCGCCGGTGTCGGGATCAAAGGCATAGACGCGTCCATCCAGACAGATCGGATTGCGTACCATGACTCCTTCATCATCAAAGTAGCGGACTATGGAACCGGATGAATCCGCAACCCAGGTGTTTTTGAGCGTTTCGCCTGTTTTAGGATCGCAGAACAGCACCTTTTCTCCGGATTGTACGTAGCCGCTCTGTTCAGCGCCTGATGCATCGAGAAAGACGGTGCGGGCCGTGCCTTTTTCATCGGTTCTTGTCCAGAATCCGCCAGCTGTATCTGCCGCAGCACGCATCAGCGGCTGTTCTGCCAGCAGATCCTCCATGGTCAGAACGGATTCCGGCTTTGGATTCGTGGCGGCAGGCTTGTTTTCTTCTGGCTGCTCTTTGGTCTGATCGTTTTTCTCTGAAACGGAAGAGTCCAGAGTCGGAAGCATGCGGGCATGTTTTCCTTTGAAGACGCTCAGAAGTGAATCTTCAGATTCTGGCGCTTCTTTCTTGGAGGCCTCTGCTTTTTCTGTTTTCACAGATTTATCGATCTTCGTCTCTTTTGAAGACGTCTGAGAACTCGCAGATTCGGTTTTGTTTTTATTGGAAGCACGAGCAGGCGCCACGGCAATCTGCCCATTCGAAAGATCGAATGTCTCTGTCTTCTGTGTCTTTTCTGTCTTCTCTGCTTTGGGGGCAGATGAAGCTGTTTTGTCCTTTTTTGCTGGCAGCTGCAGTTTTATTGTGCTGCCTGCTTTACGGAATTCCTGCTGCAGATCGAGCGGGGAAAGCGTCTGGCCGAGCACTGTCCAGCCCTCTTCAAGATACTGGCTGAGAGCTTTGGAAGAAGAGAGAAACAGAACCTGCGATGTTCCAGGATGATAGAGACGGAACGGCGCACTGGCAGATGGCTGGATCTCTTCAGAAACAAAGGAGACAGAGCGTACAGTCTGACCGGCTGAATCTGAGCCGCTGTTTTCCTTTTTGCAGGACTCGGCACAGGCTTTCTCAAAAGACTCGGCATTCTGAGGCGTTCCGGCAGACTGTGCTTTGTCTTTTGCTTTCTGTTCAGACTGGGGCGAATGAAGAGAGGAAAAGTATTCCGGTTTTTCATCCGTCCAGAAATTCTTTTCTTCTGTCTGTTTGTCAGAAGAGACAGAAGCCTGTTCGTCTTTGTCTTTCTTTTTGTTATCCTGTGAACTCTGCGAAGTCTTTGAACTTTCTGGATCAGGCGTTTTCTTTGAATCTTTCTGGGATGATTCGCTCTTTGCCTGATCTTTTGCAAGGACAGGCAGAGAGATGGAGCTGATGCTGCAGACGGCGCAAAGACTTGCGGCGAGCGTTCTCGACAGCAGATTTCGGGTGTGAGAGGGCATGACGGACTCCTTTCCTGCCTGGTTCAGACTGAACACAGTTTAACTGTTCCGGTGCGTGAGGGAACAGTCTTTCCTGTTAACGTCTGTGAAAAACGGGTTCTGAGAAGAATGAAAAAACGGAAGAAGTCCGGCTTCTTCCGTGCGGGGAATTGTTGGGGGATTGAAATGAAGCTTACTGTTCTTCGCCTTCTTTGAAGAAGGAAGGATCGTACAGAACGACTTCCTGCGCTTTCAGGGAAGCTGGAACGTCGATCAGACGCTGGTTGGATGAGCCGCAGAACTGGAGGGACAGATCCTTGCGTGCTTCAACGAATGGTCCGTCGACCAGAACGTCGATGTTGTTCAGAATTGTATCGGTCCATTCGGTGTGACGTCTTCCGCCATCAAGCAGATCCTGATCGAGAAGGTAGCCGGTATACATCCAGATGGTTTTGAGCGGCAGTTCTCTGCGAACACGTGTAATCAGTTCAGCAACGTCTTTCTGGTTCGAGAGTTCGAACGGATCGCCGCCAAGAATAGTCAGACCGGAAATGAAGGAAGGAGCCATTGCTTTAATGATTTCGTCCTGAACGGCCTTTGTGTAAGGCTTGCCGTAATCGAAGTCCCATGTTTCCTTCTGGAAGCATCCGGGGCAGTGGTTCAGACAGCCGGATACAAACAGGGAGACGCGAACGCCTGTCCCGTTTGCGATATCGAATTTTTTAATTTCTCCATAATTCATGATGATTGTCCTCAATAGATTAAAAAGCAAGGCGCTAAATGCGCTGCAATCCTCATACTAGACGCATGAATATACTCTGTCAAAAGCGTAAAGCGCTACCTCTTTTCGCCGGTACAGAAAATGAATAGACTGGAATTATCCATCAGCCAGCCTGTCTGCCTGGCGTCTTTTCAAACAGATCCAAAGGAGCAAACCCCATGTATGAAATCTACAATCTGACCGCGACAGACAATGTCGAGGTGATTGAAGCGGCAGGACCGTTTATCGTTCTTGCCCACCGCTACAACCTGAATGCGAAAAAGCAGGATGCCTCCAAGGCGTTTTACAATGCCCGTCTTGCCCATAAGACCAGACAGCTGATCTGTTCGCTTGAAAAAGATGATGTCATCATCGCTGAGGGCATGATGCAGTGGATGGTCGGCACTGTTGAAATGGTCAGCGGCGCATCCAATGTCTTTTCGTATATGGGCAAGCTGTTCAAAGGAAAGATCACCGGACAGAAAGCCATCGCACCGCGCTATTCGGGTGTGGGCACGATCGCTCTTGAACCGGTCAATCAGGAGATTCTGCTGATTGATCTTGAACAGTGGCCGGAAGGTCTAGTTATTGAATCGGATATGTTCCTGGCTGCCTCGGGCGGCGTTGAGCGAAGCGTCATTGCGCGTTCCAACCTGTCATCAGCCATGTTTGGTAACGAGGGTATTTTCAACATGGTTCTCAAGGGAAAAGGCATCGCAGCGATCCTTTCGCCGGCTGTCCGTGAACAGCTTCTGGTCATCCAGCTTGAAGATGATGTGCTGCAGATCGACGGCCATTTTGCGTTTGCCTGGTCAGCCGGACTCGACTTCCGCGTTGAGAATGCGGGCGACAGCGTCATGTCGGCTGTCATCTCCAAAGAGGGCATGGTCAATACGTACCGGGGTACGGGAAGAGTGCTCATGGTGCCCTTTGAGATGCGTCCATCCGCAAACCAGGGAGATGGGAAACAGGAATAATCGTTAATAAAATCCAACAGAAAATGTGTCAAAAGAATATGGCGTGCCTATAAAAGTCAAGAGATGTGAACCTGATGTGTGGGAATAATTCGAAAAAA
>Strawberry_p1__coassemble_2294_pt1 | contig 17529 bp, 12 predicted proteins | sample Strawberry_p1__metabat2_high_PE_023 | metagenome-assembled genome bin Strawberry_p1
ACAGCAGCGATCATACCGGCACTCACCGGCTGACCGCTGTTTTTGTTTCCTGGTCTGAAGAAAAATGAAGAACAGAAGATCCGCCAGCATAAAACGGCTGTTTTTGTGGATCACCGATGTGGATCATCCACGGAAAACAGCCGTCTGGTTCGAATTCTGCCATCAAAGCGTCTGCCAAAAATTCCCATGATCTGATGTAACTCGTGTTTTTTCGCACTGGTCTGAAAGCGGAGTCAGGAAGCAGAAACGCAAAAAAATGTGAAATTATCTTCACTGATGTTAAGAATAAAAACGAGGTGAAAAGATTGCACCGCCATGGTATGCTTTCAATCACGCTGATTATGAATTTAATTTTTAATTATATTCCACAAAAATCGTTAAAAGAGAACAACCAACCGATTTACCGTGTAAATCAGCAAGTTTAAGGAGAAAAGATATGAAAAATACCATTTTTCTGAAGACCTTACTGAGTGCTTCTATGGTTATGGGCACAGCAGGAATGGCTGTTCAGCCTTCCATGATCTTTGCTCAGGAAGAGCCGGCAGACTTCGACAGCGAAACAGCTCTGCTTGAACAGTACCTGCTTGAAGAAGGCATGGATCCGACACCGTTCCGTAACGGAACTGATGTTAAGTGCAGTCTGACCATCGATACAAAAGCAGACGGCGTTGTTACCAGCACACTGCTTTATCAGCCAGGAAAAGAAATGACACAGATTCAGATTGGCGGCGATCTGAACATGAAAAACGTCTGGAACAACTACGTAACCTTCCGGACAATGTATACACTGACTCACTCTAAAGAGGAGTTCTATACAAAGTCGCTTACAGCCAGCTACGCTTACACCTTCCAGGTTAACCCGGATATCGTTTCCGTAAACGAAGATATCCTGTGCAGCACAGATGCATGGCAGGAAGTTTTCGCTGAATCCAACAAAGAAAACGGCGCAGGCTTCTTCAAATTCATGAAGTGTACTGAAGCTTCCTACGATGCAGCAACCGGCGTTGTTACCGTCCGCTTTACAATCGATGAAAACGGAACAGGCAAAGTGTCTACCCGCACCCTCGAAAACGACAAAACAACCCGTCCGGCGAACATCCACGCGTATTCCCCGGAAGGCGCATTCTTCATCAAAAATGAAGACTTCAAAAAAGGCGGACAGGCTGTTCTTGAAACCGCAACATTCAAAGGCCAGATCGACCTGGATCCATGGATGGCTCTTGTATTCCCGATTCGCTTTGAAGGCGTCATCGTTCAGACTGGCATGAACCTCGACGTACCAGCCGGCACTGTTGCTTTCAACATTGAAAACGGAACATGGAGTGACGGTACGACCGATACAAAAACTGTCCTCATTGACATGGATATGGTGAACAAAGACGGTCAGTCCTTTGCGGCTGGTACTCTGCTTAACGACCACATTCCCTGCGGCATGAAGGCAGCAGAAGGTTTTGATCAGGCGTCCGGAAAATGGACAACTGAACTCAACCTGGACGAAAACGGAACCGTTCTTGCACCGGAAGGCGAGCTGAGCGCATCCTACACCTATTCTTTCGACAAAATCGAAGAACCAGGCGACGATGACAATGATGTAGACAACGGAGGCGGAGACGACACAATCGAACCTGATAAAGTCGTTGAACTACACCGTCTGTACAACCCGAACTCCGGTGAACATCTGTTCACCATCGATGTCCGTGAAAAAGACTTCCTCGATGAAAACGGCTGGGACTACGAAGGCGTATCCTGGACTGCTCCGGAAATTTCCGATCTGCCAGTTTACCGCGTTTACAACCCGAACAACGGTGATCACCACTACACGCTCGATGAGCGCGAAGCAGCTGTTCTGACATCCATCGGCTGGGAGTATGAAGGCATCGCCTGGTATTCCAATGCGCATGGTCAGGGCACACCGGTTTACCGTACTTACAACCCGAATGCAAACCAGGCTGGTTCTCACCACTTCACCCAGAGCCGCAAAGAAACCGAACATCTGATTTCTAAAGGCTGGCTTGGCGAAGGCATCGCCTGGTGGTCTGCTGAATAGTCAGCACCTGATCCAACAGACTTTAAGAGAATTTCAATGATCTTTACGCGATGATTGCCCCCTTGATGGGCGGCTATTCATCGCGTTTTCTTTTGCGCCAGGCGCCCTGTTCTTCACGCAATAGAAAAGCGCGGACCTTCGAATCAATCTCGAAAGTCCGCGTATTGTATCTGGATAGGGATGTGGATTACAGAGCTGAAAACGTGCTGATCAGTCCCTGTTCAAAAAGGACATCCTTGAGAAGAGAAAGCTCATTGACGGAAATGCGGTCAAACTCCGCTCTCTGTAAAAAGACAAGAACCTGTCCAAGCTGCGAGCAGAGCGCATCAAACTGTTCCGGATCTTCAAGCTTCGCTTTCAGTGCAGCCTGCCCTTCTGGTGTTGAAAGAGCCTGGGCGTACTGCGGCAGCGTTGTCATCTGCGCAAGAGCAAAAGCCGGATTGACGTCTGTTAACAGAGGGGCGACGTGCTTACGGAGCATCGTCAGAACGGCTTTGGCATAGAAAAGCGCTGCGCCGCTCTGGTCGGCATCATCGACGTCTTCGTAATAGCCCTCAAGATCTACAGCGCTCTCAAGCTGCTCAAGCGTTGTGCTGTCGAGTCTGGAAAGGAGCTCTTCATCAATGCCGAGCGCTTCTTCCAGGCTCTGTTCGTCTTCGTTTTCTTCCCGGATTTCCTGCGCTGTGGCAGCCATGGCATCAGTATCCATTTTGCCCATCATCTGCGCAGCAGTATCCATCATCTGTTTCTTTTCTTCATCGCTCATTGTGGCAAGGATGCGCTCAACCGCGGAGAAATCAAAATCGAAAAGTCCCATAGGTAAATGATCTGTCCTCTCTATTGATCTGTGTTCTGCAGGAAGGCAGAAACAGAAAACAGCTGTCCGCGCGGACAGCTGTCTGGAATCATCAGGAAACCTGAGAATTCAGCCAGGCGAAAATGAATTCGTCCAGATTGCCGTCAAGTACGCTCTGCGCCTGACTGGTTTCATAGCCGGTGCGCGCATCTTTGACAAGCGTATAGGGGTGAAGCACGTAGCTTCGAATCTGCGAACCCCACTCATTGGCTTTCACTTCACCGCGCAGTTCGGCAAGTTTCTTCTGCTGCTGTTCAATCTCAAGCTGAAGCAGGCGGGATTTCAGAATCCGCAGAGCTTCTTCACGGTTCTGAATCTGGCTTCGGCCAGACTGGCAGGTGGCAACGATGCCGGTCGGCAGATGCACCATACGGATCGCCGAGTCAGTCTTGTTGATATGCTGGCCGCCCGCACCGGATGCACGCTTCGTTTCAATCAGCAAATCTTCCGGACGGATTTCAATTTCAATGTCGTCATTGAACTGCGGCATGACTTCAACCGAAGCAAATGAGGTGTGGCGTCTTGCGCCGGAATCAAAGGGAGAAATGCGTACCAGGCGGTGGACGCCTTTTTCGCCTTTGAGATAGCCGTAGGCTTTCTCGCCTTCAACAAGAATCGTTGCCGATTTCAGGCCGGCTTCCTGCTCTTCCTGATAGTCGAGCACGGATACTTTCCAGCCTTTGCTCTGGGCATAGCGGGTGTACATGCGATACAGCATGCTCGCCCAGTCGCAGGCTTCCGTTCCGCCGGCACCCGGGTGGAATTCAAGGATGGCGTTTGAATCATCGTATTCGCCGCTCAGAAGGACTTTGACCTGGAAGTTCTCCATCTTCTTTGCGGTTTCTTCCATTTCTTCAGAAGCCATCTCAAGAAGGTCTTCATCCATCTCTTCTTTGAGCGCATCGTATGCTTCGCTCAGCGAATCGAGTTCGGTGCGCAGTTCGTTATAGCCGCTGACAATGTCTTTGAGGGAATTCTGTTTGCGGATAACGCTCTGTGCTTTTTTCTGGTCGCTCCAGAAATCTTCAGCGAGCATCTGCTCGTCGTATTCTTTGATCTGCTCTTCTTTGGAAGGCAAGTCAAAGTGACTCACCCAGAGAGTCCAACTTCTCCAGGTGAGTAGAAAGGGTCTGTTTCAGTTCAAAAAGTTCCATAAATCAGCCTCCTGAAACGAGTATATCGTCCTATAAGCAAACAGTACCGGTGCTTCGCACCGGCCTGTCTGTGTTTATCAGTTTTTTATGGTCGAACTGGATAATCCGACTGTATGCGAAGCATGGCAGAAACTAGGCGTTTGCTCTGGCTTTAGCGGCTTCGCGGGCAGCTTCGACTTTGTTTGCCGGCTGCTTTGGCTGCTGCAGACGGATCTTGAGGAAGTTGGAAGCAACTTCGTAGTCGATACGCTGGTTCATGGCTTCAAACATGTCGAAGCCTTCCTGTACATACTGCTGCAGCGGGTTGTTCTGTGCATAAGCGCGCAGACCGATACCATTGCGCAGTTTTTCCATCAGGTCAATGTGACCTACCCAGTTGCGGTCGATGGTCGAAAGGACAACGGACTTCATATATGGCAGAAACTGCGCCTTGAGCGGTGCGATTTCTGCTTCGAATTCTTTCCATGCACGGTCGAAGATGTACTCTTTGAGCTGCTCGTAGTTCTTGCCTTCGAGCTCTTCAACGTGGAAGCCGCGATCGCCGGTCAGTCCGAGAACTTCCAGGGACTGAACCAGTCCAGCCAGATCTACGGTATCCTTGCGGGTATCGGAAAGGTTAGCCTGCAGAGACTGTTCAACGACCTTCTCGATCATCAGACGGACCATATCGGTGATGTCTTCTGTCTCGAGAACTTTATTTCTCTGCTCGTAGATGATTTCGCGCTGACGGCGAAGAACGTCATCGTAGTCGAGCAGGTTTTTACGGGTATCAAAGTTGGCGCCTTCAACTTTTTTCTGCGCCATGGTGATGGAGCGGGTAACCTGTTTGGATTCAATCTGCTCATCGCCAAGAGACTTGAACAGGTTTTTCAGCTTGTCTGTACCGAAGCGGACCATCAGATCGTCTTCGAGAGATACATAGAAGCGGGAGAATCCTGGATCGCCCTGACGTCCGGAACGGCCGCGCAGCTGGTTGTCGATACGACGGGATTCATGACGCTCGGAACCGAGAACCGCAAGACCGCCGAGTTCACGGCTTTCTTTGGTCAGCTTAATATCGGTACCGCGTCCGGCCATGTTGGTCGCAATCGTTACAGATTTCGGACGGCCGGCTTTCGCGATGATCTCAGCCTCGCGTGCATGGTTCTTGGCGTTCAGAACTTCATGCGGGATGCCTTCTTTTTTGAGCATGTTGTCGAGAAGTTCGGAAACTTCAACGGCGATTGTACCGACAAGAACCGGCTGGCCCTTCTCGTACAGCTCTTTGACTTTGCGGACAAGCGCTTTGTATTTGTCTTCCTTGCGGGCATAGATTTCATCCGGAAGGTCCTGACGGATAACCGGACGGTTTGTCGGGATGACAACAACGCGCATGTTGTAGGTGTTCAGGAACTCTTCTTCTTCGGTTTTAGCAGTACCGGTCATGCCGGCCAGCTTGCCGTAAAGACGGAAGAGGTTCTGGTAAGTAATGGTTGCCATGGTGGACGTTTCTTCTTTGATTGGAACGTTTTCCTTGGCTTCAATGGCCTGGTGCAGACCGTCAGAGTATGCACGGCCAGGCATGACACGGCCGGTGAACTGGTCGACGATGACGATTTCTTTCTCATCGCTGACAACATATTCAACGTCCTTCATCATGATGTAGTTGGCTTTCAGAGCCTGGTTGATGTGGTGAACCAGCTGGGTGTTGTTGAGGTCATACAGGTTGTCGAGGTTGAAGAAAGCTTCTGCTTTTTCAACGCCTGTATCTGTCAGCATAACCTGGCGGGTCTTTTCATCGATATCGTAGTCACCGGAAACGCATTTCTGTTCCTTGGTGTACTTGTCATATTCGTATTCCGGCTTTTCGAGCGTTTTTACAAAACGGTCAGCCGCAATGTACAGGTTGGCGGTATCTTTGCTTCCGCCGGAGATAATCAGAGGGGTTCTCGATTCATCGATCAGAACCGAGTCAACCTCATCGACAATCGCTACGTTCAGACCGCGCTGTACACGGTCTTTTACGCTGCGTGCCATATTATCGCGCAGGTAGTCGAAGCCAAGCTCCGAGTTGGTTGTATAAGTGATGTCGCAGGCATAAGCAGCGCGCTTTTCAGCCTCGGACATTTCATGCTTGTTGACACCGACGGTCAGGCCAAGGAAGCGGTAGATTTCACCCATCCATGCAGCATCTCGTCCGGCCAGGTATTCGTTGACCGTAATAACGTGGACGCCCTGGCCGCCTAATGCGTTCAGGTAAACCGCCATAGTGGCAGTCAGCGTTTTACCTTCACCAGTTTTCATTTCAGCAATGTCGCCGCGGTGCATAGCGATCGATCCTTCGATCTGCACTTTATATGGTTTTTCACCGATTACACGGCTGGCCGCTTCACGGGCGGTCGCAAACGCTTCAGGCAGCAGATCATCAAGCGTTTCGCCTTTGGCCAGTCGTTCTTTATATTCCTGGGTCTTATTTCTCAGTTCTTCATCAGACAGATCCTTCATTTCCTGCTCGCGCGCAAGAACGAGATCCGCTGTTTTTTCCAGTCGTTTCAGTTCTCTAGCGTCTTCAGAGAACAGTTCTCTTAAAAGAGCCATTCTAATCTCCTCTCAAATCAATACACGTTCAGTCCATTTTATCATAGCCGCTTTTCATCCTCTATGCTTTCCGGAAAAAGGCGCACAGAGCATGCAGAAGGGAATTACATGTGCAGATAAAAAATAACATGAATCAGTTGATACAATCCAATCAACTTGTTCATGTTATATTATTTTTCACATAACCGCAACAGAAAGCGGTTTCCCGCAGACGGTTTGAATGAATTTCCTCTATGTCTGTAGGACGCAGGCCATTTTTGACTTCCGTTCCTGCAAAATGAGCGGCTGAAGAAAACTAGACCAGATGACGCTCAAATGCGTCGTCAGAAATGCCCTGCTCCAGGATTTTTCCAGCCCAGGATTTTGCGCCTTCCAGGCTGTGATCCAGATAGTTTCCGCATTCCTTGCGGGCGATTCCCGGAACGCCCTCAATGGTTGTTTCCATCGTCTGCTCAAGGGCCTTTTTTAAAGCAACAGCGGCATCATGTGCGGATAGTTCGCCCCAGGCAAGCAGATGGAAACCGGTGCGGCATCCATAGGGCGAGCAGTCGATATAGCCGTCAATCTGCGGACGCAGATACTTGGCGAGCAGATGTTCAAGCGTATGAAGCGAAGCGGTATCGATGAACTCTTCATTGGGCTGTGTCAGACGGACATCAAAGTTGGAAATGATGTCGCCTTTTGGACCCTGTGTGGTATCGATCAGACGGACATACGGTGCCTTTACGGCATCATGATCGAGCGTAAAGCTTTCAATGACAGTTTCCTGTGTCTTTGCGGATTCTGTTTTTTCGTTCATGAACTCTTCTTCCTTTCCGGACTTCTGCTTCTTTATCTTCTATGGTCTTCTATCTATATAGAAGACCATAGAAGACCGCAGTCCAATTTACGTTTTTCTGTATTTGTATTTACTGTATTCCGTGAAATCACTTCTGTGCGTTCTGCTCTGGCGAATCGTTCAGAATGCAGGCTTCAATCCATGCAGCTACGCCGTCTTTGCGGTTTGAATCCGTCAGCGAGCTTGCGGCTTTGCGAACCTGCGGCAGAGCATTGGCCATGGCGACGCCAAAGGTTCCTTCAAGCATTTCCAGATCATTGTTGTCGTTGCCAAAGCTGACGATTTCATCAAGCGACAGATCAAAACGTTCTGCCGCTTTTTTTACGCCTTCCAGCTTGGAAAGCTGCGGATGAACAAATTCAAGCAGGAACGGACCGGAACGGAACACGCGGGCTTTCGGCGCACCGGCGATCTTTCCCTGTTTCAAATAGGCTGAAATCGACCATGGCATGCCGACCGCCATGAATTTGAGAGAGTCTCTAAGCAGCGCGTCCTGGATGACCTTTTCAAAGCGCATCCGGTTGCGTCTGGCCATCTGCCGCACAATTGGATTGTCTTTAGTCGAAATCAGCACATCGTCATGATATTCCGCCTGGGCAAGCGGGCTGCCTTTCAGCGTATCCATAATCTGCTGAATTGCCTCAGGCGTAAGCGGAAGCGTCTCTTCAATGCTTCCGGTTTTGGGATCGATATACATGGCTCCGTTAAAGCCGAGAACAAAATCGACATCCTGATCAATTCCCCACACTTTCAGCATCGTCTTCAGTGCGACAGCTGAACGTCCGGAGCAGATGCCAAAGAGAATACCGCGCTTTCTGAGTGCACGGATGGCTGCTTTTGTCCGGTCAGTGATCTTCTTGGTACTGTAAAGCAGCGTGCCATCCAGATCGCACACCACCATTCTGACTGGCTTAGCCGGTTTTGCATATTTTTCCATCCGCGTCCTCCTTCTGCGTTCTGACTGCATTTTTTCTTCTCCCTATTGTTACGGAAAGAGAGGCGAAAACACAAATTCAAATGCGGACACCTGGCTTTGAATTTCTCTCAAGCAGGTGCAAAAGGCTGATAGAAAAGGCGGCACGCTATCCCGCAGTTTCATGAAAAAAGGCCCGGACGGGCCTTTCATACGCGCAGAAGCTGATCCGTCGATTAAATCAGGCGGATAAAGATGAATGTTGCGTTGCCGGTTACGACGACGTTTTCCTGATTGGCTGGAATGAGTACGGATGTTCCCGGTTCAGCATGAATGGTCTGATCGCCCTGGCTGATGGTCGCATCGCCAGCGATGCACAGAACGACTTCAAAGCTTTCATCATCTGTACGCATTGAAATGCTTCCGTCGAGCACGCAGCGATCGAGTTCAAACACAGAGGTATAACCGATCATCGAAGGCGTTGCCTCTCCATCACGGACATAAATCAGACGGCTGGCATCCGCAATCATCGGCTGCTGCCCATTGCCTTTGACGAGCGCAGAGAACATCAGAACAAATGCGGGTTCTTCAAGAACAAGTGTCAGACCCGGATCAAAGCTGAAGACAGATCCCGGTGCGGACTTCCAGGCAAGAAAATCGTTTTTCCATGCCGGATCGCTCAGATCGCCTTCATTGCCTTTTTTGGCCAGAGCTTCGGTCTTGTTGAAGTAGAGACTGCCGTCTTCTGGAGACTGAAGGGTGTAGAGAACCGCTTCGTTGTCCTGGTTGTTGATGATGACCGAACCGCCAGCTGGAGCAGCGATTTTTTCTGCTTCAAAAGGAATATAGAGATAAGGAGCCGTTTTTTTACCGAGCTGCTCTTCAGACTGTCTGGAATACCAGTCATAGACGGACAGACCAGCTTCTTCAGTATTGACGATTACCGAAGAGGTTTCCGGAGCGCCGGAAAAGAGAAACAGAGCCTGCTCATCTAGATTCGTTGTCGAAGCAGCCAGCAGGCGGGCATCCAGCCGTGCTGACGAATTTGCCACAGCAGCCGGAGCGCATTTATAAATTGCCATACAGAGAAATCTCCTTTTTCATTCATGGGCCGCCATGAACTGGCTCACCCTTTGTCTGTTGAAATACGGATACGGGTTATTAACCCTCTTTCATCATTTTAATGTTTTTCTCTTCGATCCTGCTGATCCCTGCTTAAATCACTGCAGCCCTGAACACAGAAAAAGCATGCTGAGTCGCTTATTCTGAACCGCCGGAATCCATTCAGGAATTCTGTCGGCGTATGACTATAAATCCAGAACAGGACGGGCATGCGGTTATAAGGCAGTAAAAGAGGAATGTTAGTGTGGAACTGTCCAGAAATGACAGCCGTTCAAATACCGGCTGTCAGACAAAGGAGACTGTGTACATGAATAAACCTGGTTCTGTCTTTTCCATTCTTAAAGAAGATCAGCCGATTGCCGGCTGCACGATTTCACGTGACCTTCTGCCCGATGCAAAAGGGATGGCCATTGTGTTTTCTATTGGCGCCGGGACTGACATTTCCCCGGAAACGTATCGCCAGAACAAGCTGATCTGGGTAATTGACGGTGATCTGACCATCCACACAGATCAGAAGGAAGATGTCTGCCTCACGACATCTGATGCCTGCTGGACAGAGAAGAATGTTCCCACGGGAACAGAAACAGAAAAAGGCGCGATCTATATTGAATTCGCGCCGGGAGATACTGAATCCATGAATCTTAATCCTGTACCTGGAGAGGTTTTTAAACTCGCAGATCTGGTTCCGTATAAAAACGGATCCATTGTAAACAGAGATGTGTTTTCCACACCGGGCATGAAACTCGTCGTCATGTCTTTTGATGAAGGCACCGGTCTTTCCGAACATGCCGCACCTGGCGAAGCTCTGCTCTTTGGACTCGAAGGCGAAGCAACCATCACGTACGAAGGCGTCGATCATGTCCTTCATGCAGGAGAAGAAATTCTCTTTGCCAAAAACGGACTCCATGCCGTTCAGGCAAACGGTCCCTTCAAAATGGCTCTGCTCATGTGCCTGGAACCAAAACCTCTGTTCCAGAAATAGCATCGCCCTGTACCGCTGAACATAGTGAATGATGGTTAAGAAACTGGTCCTCCGCACGGAGGGCTTTTTTCATGTTCGATCAGAGACGATCTCTGAACAAAAAGAAAAGAGAACGGCTGTCTGCTTCAGGCAAACCGTTCTCTGAGTGTTCTTTTCCGGGTCAGGCGAGCTTTCTTTTCAGAAAGCAGGACTGCACAGGGATCAATGACAGAATTTCATCTCATTCTGTGAATTCGGGGGAACTGCTGCAGACCTTTTAAAAAGTCCGCAAAGAGCAGTATACCGGGTTATCCGAAATTTTCGAGAGCTTTTGAATCAGGTTTTCTTCGCAGAGCGAGCAGGGCCTGGTTCAGATCCACAGCTGCAGCGTTGACCTGCTGCTGAGTTTCCGGAGTTTCAACAATCGCTGTGACTTCTTCGATCAGCTTTGCAAAATCTGCTGCTCCCTGTTCATCAAGGCTGAAGGCCTCAAAATCCAGATCTGCTGCTTTGTTATATGCAGTTTCGAGCAGGCTGGTATCGATATCGATCGACTCGCTGCCTGGTTCTACGGTGTAGCTTTCCCCGGCTTTTGTTTCGAAGGCATACGCATTTGTTTTGCCCTCTACCTTATGAACCGGAACAAGCTGTCCTTTGGAATCACGGACAGTCATGCCTTCTTCACCGAAGACTGGATTGTCCAGACGGCACTGGCCGCCGTTTTTCGAAAGAACCGAAACAGAGGTCAGTTTTTTCTCGCTCCAGTTGAGGCCAAGTTCAAAGTTACCGCGGGCAACAATGCCGTTTACCGAACCAGCTGCCCATTCATCCGGCATAGCCGGGAGCAGTTCGATGGTGCTTGCATTAGACTGCATTAACATTTCCGTTACACCCGAGGTATAGCCGAAGTTTCCGTCAATCTGGAACGGTGCATGGGCATCCCACAGGTTGTTGTACATGCCGTTGCGGAACAGAGATTCAATCAGGTCCATCGCACGGTTGCCGTCCTTGGCTCTTGCCCAGGCATTGATACGCTGTGCAAGACCCCAGCCCGTTGCATTATCGCCGCGCTCGTTCAGGGAAATAACAGCTGCGTCCATATATTCCGGATGATCGCTGCTGATCAGATCGCCCGGGAACAGACCGAGCAGATGAGACATGTGACGGTGTCCCTGCTGGAAGTGTTCAACAGATCCAATCGTTGTCTCGTCATACCATTCCTTGATCTGACCCTGGCTTCCCAGTTCGATCGGATCAAGTTGTTCCATAATCTCAGTCCATTTTGCGATGATTTGGGCATCAACCGTTCCCGGTTTCTTTGCATTGAGAACTTCTGCGGACTCCAGGCAGTCGTTGAACAGCTGCCAGACCAGCGTATTCTCATACACGTTTCCGGCAGTATATGGACCATGCTCCGGCGAATAGGCCGGTACAGTCGCAAGACGGGTCTTGCCGTTGTTATAGGTGACTTCCGTCAGAATTGTTTCGTAGAGCTTTGCCTGCTCTTTCATCATCGGGAAAATCGTGCTTTCCAGGAATTCTTCATCGCCTGTGTACTCGTAGTACTCATAGACGTTCTGCAGCATCCATGGAACAGCAGCAGGCGACCAGCCCCAGCTGAATGCCCAGCCCGGGCATGTCCAGCCAAACGGCGTGTTCTGCGTATGCGCAGTGTAGCCGTTCTGCTTGCCGTCTTCATTGTCGATGCCAAAATAGGTGGATGCTGTAACACGGCCCGGCTCGCGCAGGCTGTCTTCATAGGAAATCATCGGCAGCGCGCATTCAGCCATGTTAGCCGAATAGGTCGGCCAGTAGTTCATCTGCAGGTTGACGTTCATGTGGTAGTCCGATCCCCACGGAGCTTTTTCGCCCGAGTAGATCGACCAGACACCCTGCAGGTTTGCCGGCAGTTCATCGCCCTCGCGGGAAGAAGAAATCTGCAGATAGCGGCCATACTGATAGAGCTCCTGCTCAAGGTAGCGGCGGTGCGTATCAGCAATTGTCGAGTTCTTGTAGCCGGCCAGCAGCTCATCAGTCGGCATATCAGGTTTGGTCTGTCCGAGGTCGAGTTCAACTCGATCGTAAATGTTCGTGTAGTCCGCGATATGGTCAGTCTTTACCTGATCATAGCCCTTGGTTACAGCTGCATCGACCGGGTCGGCTGCTTTGGCAATAACCTCGGCATCCGTTTCACCGGTCCGGTAGGTCGGGTATTCGTTTTTATAGTCTGTAGCACTCGAGTAGTAGATGACTGCTTCTGTACACTCGCGGACTTCCAGCTTCTGGCCGTCTTCGCTTGCAGAGACTGTTCCGCCATTGACCGGAACGACTCTGGCTTTTGCGGCAAACTTCATCTGGTTGTCATTCATCGTACCGGAAAGGAGCAGACCGTCACCCTGTGTGGCAGTCTGGACTGTTTTTCCTGTACGCGATGTATTTACAGAAGATGCTGGCAGCGAGAGATCAAAGTCCATCGTCTCTTCACCATCTGCCTGCAGACGGATGGCCATAACGTCATCCGGATAGCTGACGAGGTACTCTCTGGTGTAGCGGGTGTTGTTCTTCACGTATTCGACATGGCCTAAAGCCTGGTCGATATCCAGCGAACGGCGGTATCCAGTAACAGGTGCTTCTTCGATTTCTTCAATCGGATTGATCACAAAGCAGTCGAACGAAAGCTTACCGCCTCTTGAAAGGATCCTGACTGTATGCTCCTTGTCTTCAAGATCGCGGACTTCAAAAAGCTTGATGCGCTTAACATCTGCCCCGCCTCTGCGACAGTTGATGTCTTCGCTGGTCTTTCCGTCGATCGAGTAGGCAAAAGAGCCAAGAACATTCTGCGTATTGTCGGCAATCGCGCCGTACAGGGCAATGCCGGTTCCTTTAAAGGTCAGTGAGATAACTTCTGTTCCGCTCGTGAAGGAGCCGAACATTTCGTTGATATTGACCCATTCATTCGCGTCAGCTTCAGCGCTGCGGCCCCACATTCCCCAGCCATTGGCATAGGTAACGTTTGTTTCATCTGCGTTGTCCGGGTTAAGGTCGATCGTTTTTGGAGCGCCCTCTGGAAGAATGTCGATCGAATCGAGCGACGCTTTACAGCGGCCGCTTTCGGTTTTATTGACAAACTTCAGCGTATGCTTGCCTTCGGTCAGTGCTGCTGTTTCAAATACGACAGCACGCGTTTCAGCAGCTGCATACATCGAACCAGACTGAACTGGCGTATTCATATCATCGATATAGACGTCAAAGGCGCCCATCGGTGAATTTTTTGCCATATTCAGGCGAATGCCGGTTCCGGTAAATTCCAGCGTGAAGGAAGCCCCGACTGTGGTGGTGAACTTCTCGGTTCCTTCATGCCATCCGTCTTTGCCGTAATCGCCCCAGCCTGTGGAATACTGAATCCGGCTGTCACGGTCATCCAGGCGCATCCAGCCATCGGCCATCACGCCATCGTCATGAGACTGACCCGGTTCAAAGTCAAGAATCAGATCGCCGAGTCCTTCATAGTTTCCATAGCCGTCTGCCTGACCTTTGCCCGTCAGAGCGTCGGCCATCTGCACCTTGTCAGACGCATTGCTCTTAAATGCCTCGACGACTTTTTTATAGAAGTCGCTTGTTTTATACGTCACTCCGCCATAGGTGATGGTTTCTTTGTTTCCGCCGTTATAATCCGGCCGTCTGTTACTCGGACCGCCCGTCCAGAGTGTCTTGTCGTTGAGCGTCAGCCTCTCCTGGTCTGTTTCGCCATAGAAATTCGCGCCCATATACGAGTTTCCAATTGGCAGTGAAAGCTGCTGCCAGCGGTTGGCTTCCCCATCGGCGCCTGCACCGGCAGCTCCCGGGGTGCTTCCCTGAGAGACTGGCTCGTCGAAGAAAATTTCATTCTTCGGCAGGGCAGCCGCCTGAACTTCCGAATCTGCATCCATCGCGATCACCGGGGTCATCAGCGAGGAAGAGACCGACAGAGCGAGTGCCGATGCACAGCAGCGTTTAATAAACTGTCTGGTCATTTTTTCCCTTTCCTGTGTCTTTCTGCTCCGGAATTCCGCACTATTTAGGCCCGAAACGGTCCCAGAGCGTCTAATCCAAAATGGTAAAGAGAAAAGTGTATGAATTCAAGCAATATCTGAAAGCGGTTGCCTCTTCCACGATTTCACATTTTGCTATGGAAGAAAGGAATATCTGAAAAAGGCAGGCGGACCATTCTCTGAATCGGTCCGTCTGCTTTCTATATTTATATGCACGATTTATATGCACGCTGTTTCTTTAAGTCGCTGTATGGAAGAAGCGTTGTAGCCAGTTCTTCAGAAGCAGCCGACTGGGCACTTAAGCTGGAAAGCTAAAGCTTTTCTGAACAGGCCCGCTTCTTTGAAGCGCTTTAATCAATCTCCGTATAATAGAGACGTGAAAATCATCATTTCTCCCGCGAAAAAAATGAGCGCAAAAAACGATTCTCCTTTTGCGCTGACCACACCCCGCTTTAAAAGCCGGCGTGATGAACTGACTTCCCTGCTGGCTGACATGAATCCGGCTGATCTGCAGAAGATTTATGCCTGTTCAGACCGGACATTTGCACCGGTCTATGAAGAGCTGCAGCGCCAGAAAGCCGGAATTTTTCCTGAACCTGCACCCGCTCTGCTTGCATATGAAGGCATTGCGTTTCGCTACATGGCGCCCGGTGTCTTCACCGATGTACAGTGGAACTATGTCTGCAGACATCTACGGATTCTCTCTGCAATCTATGGCGTTCTTGAACCGCTCGACGGCATTTACCCTTACCGCCTGGAAATGGCGCAGAAGCTGCCGTTTTCGCTCTATGAATACTGGGGCGATTCCCTTTTTAAAGCCCTCGATGACGATCTGATCATCAACCTGGCTTCAAAAGAGTACGCCGATGCCATCCGTCCGTATGCCCGTCTGATTGATGTCCGCTTTTTTGAAGAAGACGAAAACGGCACTCGAAAGGAAAAAGGCGTCTATGCAAAAATGGCCCGCGGGTCCATGGTCCGCTATATGGCTGAGCATGAGATCAAGACGCCGGAAAGCCTCAGAGGCTTCGATACGCTCGGATATCGCTATGATGAAAAGAGTTCCACCCCTGACTGCCTGATTTTTGTGCGCCCGGAAACAGAGAGCCAGTCTGAGCCGGCACGCCCGAAAACAAAGCGGAAAAAATCTCCTGCAGGCAGCAGGAGCCGGAAAGAATAAGAAAGGACAGGGTGAGAAGAATGAACACAGGTCTGGAGTGCTGGAGGAACACGGAGTGGTCCAACCTGCTTCAAAGCTGTTCAAAAACGCAGGAATACCTGCTGAATACCATCCTGAATATCAAATATGAGATTGAGCGCTATCGCAATCATTCGCTGATCCGCTCCATGAGCGCCAGACTCAAGGCGATGGATTCGCTCAAAGCCAAGCTGGTCCGGTTAGGCTATGAAGTCACGCCTGAAAATGCAGCATTCGTTCTGCATGACATCGTCGGTATCCGGATCATCTGCTCCTATCTCAATGACATTGAAACCGTGATTGATCTCCTCAAAAAAATGGATCATTTCCAGATCACGGAAATCAAAGACTACGTCCGTCATCCAAAGCCGTCGGGCTACCGGTCTGTCCATGTCATCGGCATCTGCGACAGCTCCGGCAGACCCGTGCAGTGCGAGATTCAGCTGCGAACGACTGCCATGGATTCCTGGGCAGCTCTTGAACATCAGATGCGCTACAAAAAGGATCTTCCTGAGAGTGAATTCGTCAATCAGGAACTGTTCCAGTGCGCGCAGCTGCTGTTTGAAACCGACTGCCGCATGCAGCGCATTCACAGCTTCGTTCATGATCAGCGCACTTCCCCGGCCAACACTGCCCGTCAGAAAGCAGCAGAGATGGCTGATTCCATCTGTCCCTGCTCCAAACAGGAAACAGAAACGCCGGATCTGACAGATACAGATGCAGACGGAGCGGAAATCGCTTCAGAAGAACTGGATTCAGCAGAAACCGCAGACAGTGCAGACACACTGCTGATCTAGCAAGGAATGCCTGCAGACAGCCCTGCCGGTTTCCAGGCCAGACTTTTTGAAGAAAACCGGCGATGAAGTACAATTCAAAAAAATCGAATAAAGAATTATGCATCTCTGATCTCTGCTTCTGCTCAAACCAGCAGGTGCACAGACAGAGATAATGTCTGGAGGCAGATATATGAAAACAAAAGGCATTGCAGTTTACGGCGGCAGCTCGAACTCGGTCAACCGGGTTTATCTGGAAGCCGCTTATCAGATCGGTCAGGAAATCGCAAAGCGCGGCTGGCGTCTGGTCAATGGTTCAGGCGATACCGGCATGATGGGCGCAGCAACCCGCGGCGCCCAAAGCGGCGGAGGCGAAACCATCGGCATTGCGCCTTATTTCTTCAATACGCCGGGCATCCTCTATAACAAAGGCGAAGACACGATCTTCACCCGCACGATGCGCGAGCGCAAGGCGTTCATGGAGTCTCTGTCCTCGGCATTCATCACAACGCCAGGAGGCATTGGAACGCTTGAAGAGTTCTATGAAATCCTCACGCTCAAGCAGCTTGAGCAGCTTGATGCACCGCTGATCCTGCTCAATCTTGGCGGCTACTATGATTCTCTTCTGAAAGCCATGGAAGACATGAAAGAAGCCGGATTCATTCATGAGAGCGTCTTCTCTCTGTTTACCGTTACCGATAGCGTTGAAGAGACCTTCAAAGTTCTTGAAGAAGCTTTCGCCAGCAAAAGCTGAAAACGCTTGCCGGTCAGTAAAACCAATTAAAACACTGTGTTCAGAAAAACGATCCTGCTCTTATTCAGAAAGAGCAGGATTTTTGATTTTACTGCACAAATCGGATTTGTACTTTTTTAATTTTTTTCGCATATTTGAACTAAAAATCCCAAAAATTTCACTTCGTTTGCACTTATTAAGTGCAAAATCGAAAATATGAACCGATTTGTATTATAAAATATCTTGCTTTTTTGGACATTTAACTAATTTATGCAAACTTTTCTTGTTTTAATTAAAAGAGTGCATTGCTTACCATTCACTAAAGA
>Strawberry_p1__coassemble_2300_pt1 | contig 17432 bp, 13 predicted proteins | sample Strawberry_p1__metabat2_high_PE_023 | metagenome-assembled genome bin Strawberry_p1
TGCAGGAGAGAAAAATCCGTCTGTCCATCCAGCTTCTCAAGCGTTTGTATATCAATAATCTGTGCGCTCTGCCGGTCAAATCGGACGAACTTACAGCAGAGTCCGTCGTCGCAGATCATAGAATGCTCCTGCCAGAATGCCTGACAGTGTCACGCCTGCCGCAAGCGGCCAGAGCGGTACGCTTTGCAGCGTTCCTTCGTAAACCTCTTTTCCGTTCTGTCGCAAAGAAACACTCTGAGTCTGCAGCCCGGCCTGCAGCGCAACATACGGCTGGCCAAGTTCATCTTCACAAAGCGTGACTGGGGCAGTTTTGCCATCCACGCAGAGTGAATAGTCAGCCAGTGCATCATCGACATACAGACGGAGCGGTTCTCCCGGTTTCAGTTTCAGTCCGTCCGTCTTTTCAAATTCCCGGCAGAGCATCGTTTTCGAGACTCTGCTTTTTTCATTGCAGACTACTCTTCCATCTGAACAGAGCGTGTAATATTTCTCCACGCTTGTTCCGGGAACGCTGATTCGATGGGCCACCGGATCACTGAGCGGAACAACGGTCCAGGCGTTCGTCTGCTTTTCTTCCTGGGTATTGAGAATTTCCGCCCGGACTTCAAAGGATGTATCTTTTTCCCTCTCCAGTGCAGTTTTCAAATCCGGATAGCTCTTTTTTGTCTGTGTGGACTGCACGGTATAGGCGTGCAAAGAGCCGTTGGATACTTCAAGCTCAAGCGCACCGGCATCCCGGACAAATACCTTTTTTCCGGCACCGTATTCGCCTTCGCTGTTTTTCAGCTTTGCATTGACGGGCAGAGCGGGACTCTGGTGTTTTGCGACCGGCACGAATGGTGTCTGATTGTGGACCGGAAGCAAAGAAGAAGCATTCGCATAGATCGGCGATGACTGACGGGCTGATGGCTGGACCATTGCGACAGGGCTCCGGTCTTCCCGGGTTGAGCGAATCTCTTCTGCTTTGTGCGGTTCATTTGCGTCATTTTTTTCTGCAGCTTTCTGTTCTGGCTGACCAAGCGTGCCCGCTGAGATTCCCTCATCGGGCTGATTGGAAGGCTGGAGACTGTCCGGTGCAGGATCTGCATCCATGCCAGGTGCCGGTCTGTTTTCTTCCTGGTCCACCAGATTATTTGTGTTTGAAGGATCTTTTTGCGGTGCTGGATCGAGCGCTGCAGGAGTCTTTCCGGAACCTTCGGGCTTGGGGATCTGCGGTGTCCTGGACTCCGTCTTATCGAGCGGTCTGCTGGCTGCTGTGCCTGGTTTCTGAAGCGTATTTCCTTTGGGACGGACTGGACTGATCGGTGATGCGGCTGTGGGGGATTTCTTTGGGGTATCGGGTGTCTGTACAGGGGATGTTTTAGATGGAAGGGTTGCTTCAACCTGCCAGAACATACCGCCTGAACCATCCGGGCGGATCAGTTCGATGCTGTTTGACTCTGCTTCAAGCAGGCATTCGCAGACATCACCTGTAAAGACATAGTTGCGGATCCCTGCTTCGCTTTCGATATGCAGAACGGTCCCTGCCGGTGCACCCGGAAGTTCAATGCGCAGCGTGCTGCTTTCAAGGCGAACGGTTCCCTGTACGTTAAACGGTGCTTTGGGAACGTAAGATTCGCCTGGCAGAGCTTCACTGGATGTCTCTTGGGCTGATCCGGCTTCTTCTGCAGGCTCTTCACTGGCTGCGTGCTGTTCGGGAAGCGGATCTACGTGAATCAGCTTTTCTGCGCTTTCCAGGATCTGCCCCTGGGCATTCTGCAGTTCGTAGCTGAGCATGTGATCGCCTTCGCCAAGGGTAAAATACAGCGAACCTACCGGACTGCCATCGATCAGGATGACGGATCTGGAAAGATCCGTCTGCTCAGAAGCGGACAGAAAAATCTGCTCGCCATTCTGAAGAATCTCCAGATGCGATTCGCTTTTTGCCGCTCCTGCTTCACTGAGCTGGACGGACTGAATCACGATCATACGTATCTCCTTTCTCTTCTTTTCTTATCTTTCAGGTTCTGTGCTGTCTGATCCTGTCTGTTCATCAGGGGTCTTTCTGAGACCAGGATTTCAGACAATGGGATTTTCCGCTGAGCCACTGGAGCTGGCGGATGGGTCATCTTCGCTTTGCGAATAGATCTTCCAGAGATCTGCCGCTTTGTTCTGCATGGCTTCTTCAATCGGCGCAGGCAGCTTTATGCGCTCCATTCCCTCTTTGCGGCATTCAATCAGATAAGCGAGCGCATTGCGGCAGAGATCTTTTGACGGCTCTTCAAGAGGCGCAATCTGCTCAAAAAGAGAAGACAGCCTTGTCGATGTCAGGAAGACCTTCTGTTCACTGAGCACCTGAAAGAGCAGAACAAGCTGTTCGTCATACTGAATCTGGGCTGGTACCTCCTCGATCAGCGCTTCAAGATCATCGCGCCGTATATCTTCATGGAGCATCAAAGCCAGCAGCGTCTGATCCAGCCGGACAGAAAACTGATCCTTCTCTTTGGGCAGATGCGAATACAGATAGCCGGCAAGACCGAGATGGTTCTCGTTTAAAGCCGCCCTGGAAGCGAGCAGCCACTCCTGAAGTTCCACTCTTCCCTCTTTGTTTTCTTTCTGCTGGGCTGTCATCTTTTTGCAGTACTCGGCTGCAGAGGGAAGACGATCCTGCTGAACAGTCTCTTCACTCTGCTCTGCGGATTCATGACTAAGAACGCCCATGCCGATGGGAACCAGCGTGCCGGCAAGAATGAGCAGACAGGCAACGGCTGCTTTCGGGCGCAGCCTCTGAGCACGCCCAGCTGCCCGTTCGAGTTCACCAAGCGAGCGAAAACGCTTTTCAGGCTTTCTGCTTAAGGCGATCCAGCTGACAAGCGAGGGGCCGAGCAGTTTCAGATGCAGACGGCCAAGACCAATCTGGTCGGCTTTCTCACTCATCGGCAAACCCATTGCACCCTCTGGCGGCAGCGATTCACGGCTGGCAAGCAGCGGTCTGGAACTGCCGATTGGAAGTGCCGCATTGAAGTCAATCAGACAGGCGTGTCCATGGCGGATCAGAATGTTGTCCGCCTTCAGATCCAGATAGAGATAGCCTGCCTGATGGACCTGACTGACCAGCCGGATGATCTGACGGAAGATTTCTTCTTTCTGATGCCGGTCGGGCTTCTTTTCCAGCCAGTCATCCAAGCTTTCGCCTTCTAAAAACGTCTCGGAAAACCACAGACTCTGCTGACCGTAGCCCTGATCAAGCAGACGCGGCATCCAGCCGCTCTCGATCGCCTGCAGGACTTCAATTTCCATACGGAAAGCAGAAATCCAGCTCTGCATGGCATCCAGACAGACTTCTTTGACGATGACGTTCTGCTCACGGACTGCGTCATAGCCCAGATACGTTTTCATCGCCGGCGTCTGTTTGAGAACCCGGATCTCCTGCGGCCGGGGACTACTCATGGAAGATGGCCTCCCGGCTTCCAAACCGAAGAACCATGCCGTCTTTCAGACGCATGCGCCGGATCACTTTTTTCTGGCCGATCCATGTTCCGTTGGTCGATCGCAGATCCTGTACATACCAGCGTCCATTGGCGCAGATAATCCGGGCATGTTTCTGCGAAACTGTCGGATCGATCAGTGAAATGTCGCTGCTTTCCAGACGGCCGACCTCAATGTTCATGCGTTCAAGATCAAAACGGACACCATCCGATTCCAGCCACGCAGCCGGGATGAACTCTTCGACAAGGACCGTGCTTTCCATCGAATCCTGCTCTTCCTCCTGGGCAGCCATCGGGCATCCTGTTTTTACGAGGTTCTGGGTCTGGAGGGCAAAGGAAGAAAGCTGTTCTGCATCGGTCCCGCTCTCTCTTCTGCTCTGCAAGGGCGATGCCGGCGCTTCGCATACCCGTAAAGCCGCGTTAGCGGATGCAGAAGACTGCATATACAGATGGTCATTGCTCTCCATAAAGAATTCCTCCTGCAGCTTTGAAAGCTTTGCGTTATCTGTCTGCGAAATCTGCATGGGCTGCTGCTTCTCCGCTTCATCTGTTTCAATTGCTTCTTCCTGCTGTTTCTTGCTCTGCCCGGAGAAGCCGGGTGTTTTCGAAGGAAGAAACGAGGCAAACAGCGCATCAAACTCATCGCCCTTTTCTGTTCCTGAAGACTTCAGATCTGATGAAGGCTCAGACGGTTGTTCGTTCTGCGCAAGCTGCAGATCCGCAAAAAAGTCATCCTGTACCTGCTGATCATTGGACATGACGGAAGGCACATCGTCCACTGGCTGCGTGATATGTTCTTCAAAAACGAGCGGTTCTGCATGAACGGCAGTCTGTCTGTCGAGTCTGGATTTTTTGCGTCCAGTTCTTCGGGATTTCTTTTTTGAACCGGGAGACATCTGGTCTGCAGATCGAATGGATTCTTCTGGATGAACCGGTACAGACTGGATCGCCTGCTCCAGTTCAGCTGGCCGGTCTGCAGGAGCCGCAAACGGATTCCTGTCGGGTTCATCCTTTAAAGGTTCATCCAGGGGATAGACCGGCTTGTGTGCATAGTAGGTACGCGGGCGATTATGAAATGAGAAACGCCGCCGGCTTTTTGTCTGAATGAGCCTGGCGCATTCTTCACAAATTTCTTCCAGTGAGAGACGGCCAAGGCTTCCCTGAAACAGAAGACCGGCTGCTTCATAGGCCTGCGAGTTCAGATGCATGAGCAGCTCCTGCATGAAAGCCAGATAGTCCTCTTTTCGCTTCATCCAGGCTTCAAAAGCCAGAGGTGCCCTGGCAAATCGGATGGTTTCTCCTTTCCGGCTCAGATAAATGGCATCGCAAAGCGGCACAACCGGCTGACTTGCTCCGGCTTTATTGAGTGCTGCAAGCACCCCATGCAAAAAGAGCAGATCTTCTGCCGGCTCAAAGCCGACCTGCTTCAGAAAGTCCGACAGACTGACCAGACCCGTTGTGTCATAGATCACTTTTCTGTTTTGCGGATCCTTCTGAATCATTTCCAGATAGAGCGGATCTGTGCCTTCTGTACAAAGAACCTGCTCGTCATAGAGATCTGGCTGCATGACGAAGATCTGCAGACTGGATGGCTCCCGGATCAGGCGGACTTTGTTTCGAATCATAAAATGCAGCTCCTTTCCGTGCAGACACTCATCTGTACGTGCCGCTGGCGGACTGTTCGCTTTTTTGAAGAAACAAATCGCAACAACCCGGAAAAACAGAAAAAGTCCGCCATAATCGAGCTATGACGGAACATAAGAAAACTGAATTTATCCTGCAGCTTGTGCTGTGGGTCCTTCTTTGCGGGCTGTCGGTCTGGTTCTGTACGCTGTGTGATCCATGGAAAGAAAATCTGACCGGTCTTGCCTGGATTCGCTGCCATCAGATGGCTTGCGCTCTGTATGCCCTGCTGGCCTGTGTGTTAAACGGCTGGCTGTCTTTTCGTGCACTGAACCGGTATGGTGAAAAGAAGCAGGCAAAGATCTCTGTTCTTCTCTGGGCAATGATGGCTGCAGGTGCCCTACTGCCATGGGCACCCGAGTACGCAAGTGCGGCAGCTTCTGTAACCGGCAGTCTGCATCTGCTGCTTTGTTCAGCGTCTTTCTTTTTGCAGCTGATACTCTGGAGCCGGATCTGGTTTTCACCGATCAGCTCTTCTGTGCTTAGAAAACTTGCCGGATCAGTTCTTGCGGCCAGTCTTTTCTGTCTGGGCATTCTTGGCATCAGCCAGTGCGTCTCGCTGGTGTGCGAGATCGCCTATGCATGTCTGATCCCTGCTGTACTGCTCTTTTATAAGACAAACGCCCGCTAATTGGGGAAAAGAAAAAAGCCGCAGAAAACTACTGGTCTTCGTACGACTCTTCAATCAACTGAGACTGTGCGATTTTGTCGAGATAGTTCTGGGCTTTTTCAACGTAGTAGAGGCGTCCGCCCGAGGAAATGGTTTTCTCGAAGTACATTTTTGCGACTACGTAATCTTCCTGAACAAACGAGATCAGGGCGATGTAGTAGCAGCATTCGGCTTTCATCGCATTGTAGGGAACGGCTTTGAGCAGAGCCAGGAAGTATTTCTTGGACTCATTGAAATCGCCGTCCATGAGATGGATCTTGTTTTCCAGCATTCCAAGCTGCTGACTTTTGATCATCATGCCCATTGCGCCGCGCGGCATGCGCAGACGTGTAATTTCCTGAGCGCATCGTTCCAGCCCTTCTTCATCTTTGAGCTGATAATCGCTGTTGCCCATCAGCGTGTAATAGGACAGCTGCGCGTTCATCGTGCCTCTCTGGTAGCAGATCAGGACATCCTGAGCGAGCTTTGGCTCATCCAGATAAATCAGGCACTGGCTGATCAGAGCCCGGTTGCTTAGCTTGTAGTGCTTGCCTCTCTGTGAATAGGCGATCAGAGCAGACATGCAGGCTTCCGGATCGCATTTATCGTAGAGAAGCTGAGCAATGGATTCAAATGCGCTTGTCCGCATCCGGTTGAGCTGCTGGAAGGCAAACATGCACACGAACAGAAGAATCATGACAATCCAGATATTGTCGAGGAAGAACAGAACGCAGAAGCAGGCCACGAAGCCAAGAAAATACGCAAACTGAACAGTTGTTACCGTCTTTTTCACGCTGTGGCCAAGCGGTTCGTATTCTTCATCCATCGGATGACGGATCAGGTAGTCGGCAACGATATCGTCATCGCCGTTGATACCCGCTTCCTTCAGTTTCTTCTTCTGGGTGAGAATCAGGGAAATCCAGCCGTAAATACTTACGATGATCATCACAGGCAGAGTCAGAAGACCAGCCATGATCACCATGTCAGGGATCAGAATCAGAACGAAAAGGATCAGAAACATGGATCCCGAATAGTAGGTTGTAATCAGGTTGCCCAGCAGGAACACGTTAACCAGCCCCGCAAATCCAAGTCCTGCCGACAGGCAGAGCAGATACGGATTGGAGGTAAACATCGCTGCGGTCTGGGCAGGAAGTGTCTCCTGAAGGACCTGCAGAAACAGGTCGCTTGAACTGAACATCAGCGTCATCAGAAAACCGCCAAGAAAAGCCAGAAACAGTGTCAGCAGCTGACGACGACACATGTATTTCCACATAGTAAAAACCTCTCTAAACAGGCTGCCGGATCTGCAGTAGACAGATTCGGCGTTAAAACATCTTATAAGATTATAGTAAAACAGGTCCGCAAAGATATCGGAAAAGGTTTCGCCATGATGTGAAATTATGGTAGGTTTCCATTCCCATGTTTGTTTTTCGAATCTTCTTCGCTTTGCCTCTGGAATCAGAACAGAATGGATTCTATTACTGCATACCCTGTTTCCCACATCCAGTTCTAACCCGCTTTTCTGAAGGTCAGACCGGATCATTTTGGGCTGTCCACTTGTGAAATAAATAACTTTTAGAATTTTTGTTTTTTTCTAAATTCGGGCTTGCCTTTTTCCTTCCAAACTCATAAGATAAGTGAGCGTCAACCGAATGGAGTCGTGTCCGAGCGGTTTAAGGTGCAGTCTTGGAAAGGCTGTGTAGGCGAAAGCTTACCCAGGGTTCGAATCCCTGCGACTCCGCCATTCGAATTTACCGGAATCCTTCCCCGACGTATACGAAGGATTCGTCAAATATACTTCTGTTCATCTGAACAGCATCCCGCAGAATCTGCGGGATTTTTCTTTTTATCCGGTTTTCTTTTCTTCATTGGTCCATTTTAGTGAATCAGATGGACAGAGCACTGTCTTTTCGTGACAGATCAGGAAGGAAATTGTCACTTCAGGTTATAATCTAAGCAGATATGACAACTGGAGAACGACTGAGAAACATCCGGCTTACGCGAAGAAAAACGCTTGAAGAAACCGCCGAAGCGATCGGCATGACCGCAACCTCGATTTCGAAGTATGAATCCGACCGGGTCAAGAACATCCCCTACGAGAACCTTGAAAAGCTCGCAGATTTTTTTGATGTCTCCCCTTATTACATTCTCGGTCTGGGCGATCCGGGTCAGACCAGCCCGCTCATTCTCTCCATTGATGAACAGCTTCTGATTGAAGATTACCGGCAGCTTTCCGAAGCCGACAAAAAGACGATGCACATCCTGCTCAAGCGCCTGCTTGAAGTTGCCGCCAACGATGAGCACTATGTGCAGCTGACTCTGTAATCCGCTCTTTTCGTTCCCTTCTCCCCCCCTCCCCTGAAAAACACAGACAGCCCGAGGAAACCGGTTGACGGTTCTTCGGGCTGTTTTTCGTTTGTTCTGGTTTGTTTTCTACTCTCCGACTCTGTTGCGGACTGAGTCAGATTCGATTTTGAATCTATTCTTTTTCTTTCTTCTGAGCTTCGGCTTTTTCGACGTCCTTAACGGCAGCATCAAGCACTTCGCCAATTGATGCATGAATGACAAGATCCGCCTGGCTGTCATAGGGCGTAGAGTCACGGTTGATCAGTACCAGGTATTTGCCATGGAAATACTGAAGCAGACCGGCTGCCGGATAGACCTGCAGACTCGTTCCGCCAACGATCATGCAGTCTGCCTGCGAAACAGCCTGCACAGCTTTGTACATAACGTTCTGGTCAAGCGGTTCTTCATAAAGAACAACATCCGGCTTGATGATATTGCCTTTTGGCGAGCGCGGAATGCCGTCTTCATCACGGGCTGCCATTGTTTCATCGAGCGAATAGAACGTTCCGTCTTTGGAATCGTAGTTGCACAGGACGGAGCCGTGGAGCTCAAGAACGTTGACTGAGCCGGCTTTCTGATGAAGTCCGTCAATATTCTGCGTAATGACGGCTTTCAGCTTGCCCATCTGCTCCAGGCGCGCCAGAGCGAGGTGCGCTTTGTTTGGCACAGCATCCTTGTAGATCATTTCATTGAAATAGAAGCGGAAAAACTCTTTTGGATAGCGGACGTAGAACGAATGCGAAAGCATCGTTTCGGCGGGATAGGGATACGTGTGTTCGCGCTTTTCGCCATACAGTCCCGTCGGCGAACGGAAATCCGGAATATTGCTTTCGGTGGATACGCCTGCCCCGCCGAAAAAGACAATGTTGTCTGAATCGAGAAGAATTTCTGAAAGTGTCATCTCATAACCTCCATAACCGGTAGGAAACATCGGACTGAAAAAAGACTGGGAGAATTTCATCCCCCAGTCTGATTATAGGCTCAGTCTTCTTTTTTCTGAATGTCTACGCTGAAGCGGCCGTCTTTGACGTCTACATAGATATCTGCATCCGACATCAGACCTTCTTCAATCATCTTGCGGGCAATGTCTGTCTCAAGGTTGCGCTGGATATAACGCTTCATTGGACGGGCACCGAAGACAGGATCGACGCCGTTTTCGGCAATCTTGTCATAGGCTGTATCCGAAACATGCAGACGGATATCTTTCTCTGCAAGACGGTGAGAGAGTTCGCCAACGAACTTGTGAGCGATCTTAATGAATGCCGATTCATCGAGGGCGTTGAAGACAACGATGTCATCAATACGGTTGATGAATTCAGGACGGAAGTGCTTCTTGACTTCTTCCATGTATTTTTCATGGAGAATCTCAGGCTCTTTGGCATATTCAAAGGCATACTGCGCACCAAGGTTCGATGTCAGAATGATGATCGTGTTCTTGAAGTCGACGGTTACACCTTTGGAATCCGTAATACGTCCGTCATCAAGAATCTGCAGCAGGACGTTGAAGACATCCGGATGCGCTTTTTCAACCTCATCAAACAGAACGATCGAATACGGGTTGCGGCGTACGGCTTCGGTCAGCTGACCGCCTTCATCGTAGCCGACATATCCAGGAGGCGCTCCGATCAGACGACTCACAGCATGTTTCTCCATGTATTCGGACATATCGATACGGACGATATGACGCTCATCATCAAAAAGCTGCTGGGCAAGCGTCTTGGCAACTTCGGTTTTACCGACACCAGTCGGGCCGAGGAACAGGAAGGATCCGATTGGGCGGTTCTCATCCTGAATCTGGGCTTTCGAACGGAGAATGGCGTCGACAACCAGTTCAATGGCATGATCCTGGCCAACAACGCGTTTTTCCATCTCGGATTTAAGGTTGAGCAGTTTCTTGCGCTCGCTCTCAACCAGACGGCTGACTTCTACACCGGTCCAGCGGGAGATGATCTTGGCAATCATTTCTTCGTTGACGGTTTCATGAATCAGCGCATCTTCACCGGCTTCATCAGCCTGATGTTCTGCAATACGGCGCTCAAGCTCCGGAATGGTTGCATAGCGCAGTTTTGCGGCATCTTCGTAGCGGGCTTCGTTCTGAGCGGCTTCCAGATCAAGTTTTGCTTTTTCAAGCGCCTGCTTGTCATCTTTAGCCAGCTCAATCAGACGTTTCTCGTCTTCCCATTTGGAATGGAGTTCATCTCTCTGCGACTGCAGGCGGCCCATTTCGTCTTCGATTTCCTTGCGGCGTTCGATGGCTTTCTTGTCGTCTTCGTCCATCAGAGATGTTTTCTCAATCTGAAGAAGCATGATCCGGCGCTGCAGTTCATCAAGTTCCTGCGGCATGGATTCCATTTCAACCTTCAGGGTTGCGCATGCTTCATCGACCAGGTCGATCGCTTTATCCGGCAGGAAACGGTCGGTAATGTAGCGATCGGACAGAGATGCGGCTGCTACAAGAGAGTCATCGTTAATATGAACGCCATGGTAGGATTCGAAACGGTCTTTCAAACCGCGCAGAATCGAGATGGTGTCTTCAACATTTGGTTCACGGACCTGAACCTGCTGGAAACGACGCTCAAGAGCGGCATCTTTTTCAATGTATTTACGGTATTCGTTAAAGGTGGTTGCACCAATCAGATGCAGTTCGCCGCGGGCAAGCATTGGCTTGAGCAGGTTGGCTGCGTCCATCGATCCTTCAGTCTTGCCGGCACCGACAAGGTTGTGGATCTCATCAATAAACAGAATGATCTGTCCATTGGACTGTTTGACCTCATCAAGGATGGCTTTCAGGCGTTCCTCAAATTCGCCGCGGTATTTTGCACCGGCGATCAGAGAGCCCATATCCAGCTCGATCAGCTTTTTGTCTTTCAGTGATTCAGGTACATCATCCTGGAATATACGCCATGCCAGACCTTCGACAACGGCAGTTTTACCGACGCCAGGCTCACCGATCAGAACAGGGTTGTTCTTGGTTTTGCGTGAGAGGATCTGCATCATGCGGCGGATTTCTTCGTCACGGCCGATAATCGGGTCAATTTTGCCTTCACGAACTTCGGCAACAAGGTCGCGTCCGTATTTGGACAGGGCTTCGAGATTGTCTTCGGAATTCGGCGTATCCATTTTCCTGCCGCCGCGGCGTTCAAGTTCAGCCTGGTAGCACTGCTGCTCGTTCAGTCCGAAAATCTGAACCAGTTTCCTGGAGATATAGGACTTGTTGAACATGAGGGCAATCCAGAGTGTTGCGGTGCTCAGATAGACTTCATCGTGTTCAGCTGCCCATTTGGCGGCTTTCTCGAAAGACTTCTGAACTTCGTTGCTCAGATTAATGTTGGCGGAAGAGGATTTGACAATATTCTTCTCTTCCTCGCGGATGACGGAAAGAGCAGTCTGCGGATTGACATTCAGTCGATCAAGCAGACCTTTCAGGGTATCGCTTTTGAAAATCGCTTCGAGAACATCGATCGTATCTACGCTGGAATGCTGCTTGGCTTTGGCATCATCGACAGCCTGGGTAATGATCTTCTGCAGGTTCTCGGACATTTTTTCAATTTCCATACTTTCCCTCCTTACCTTTCTAACAATCCTCATTATAGGCGCGGTTGAATTCCCTGTTCCCTTCAATGCCTGAACATTCCACCTGGACTCTGCGGAACGATACAGACTTTCTTACATGAAAAAAGGAACAGCAATTCTCTCCGTTTCTGTGATCCGCCTGCAGCCTGCAGAAGGGTCTGGAGATCCGTTCTGTTCCTTTTTGATCATCTGTATCTCTATTTCTTCAGCGTTTCCTGTTCAATGTTTCTTTTTCAATATTTCTGTTCAGTATTTATATTCGTATTTCTGTACTCAGACCGCCGTCCGATCTGCTACCAGAAGTTCGGGTTCGTTACATCGTAGCGATGCTTCTGACGCTGCGTGTAAACAAGGAGCGGGAAGAACCAGCGAATCGTAACAAAGTAGGTCAGTCCCGAAAGAATCCACTGCGCTATCCTTGGAACAGCTGCAACCTGCATCAGGAAGCCCGGATGAAGAAGCGGGTACAGCCAGCCTAACAGCAGCACATCAGCAAGCCATGGCATTGAAGCGCAGACTGTACGGACTGCCGGTTCATGTCCTTTCAGAATCCATTGCACAAAGAAGAGATAGAAAGTGAAAGAGGCAGCAGCCACGCAATAGCCGCCAAGCGCGCTGTCTTTAAGAATGTAGTCAAGACGGGTCAGGACCAGCTGTTCGGCATAGACAAAGAAGATAAAGAAAGCCAGTGAACTGAACAGGCGGATTACCAGGCTTCCCGAACTGGCTGCGCTGCCATACTGTCCTGCACTCAGTTCAAATTCATTGCAGACAGCAAGGAGGCAGACAATTTCGCCGGTTTCGCTCAGAAGTCTTGCCAGAGCACGGAGGAAGCCGCCAATCTGAACCGAAGCCTTGCGCGAGTAGAACGGCCGTCCGCGCAGAAGGGTGAACGGAATCAGAAGCACAATGACCCAGATACCAAGATTCAGCAGCGTCCGGCCTGCCGTCTGATCTGTTCCGCAGAGGATCTCGGTTCCCAGAACAAGCGCTCCAAGGATATTGAGTCCGGATCCGAACCAGTCAAGCATCAGTGCAATTCCCATATTCACCCATCCTCTCTGTTTAAAGGTGCCCTGCTGATCGTTGAAATATGTCAGTGACGCCTATCTTGCCTATCAATATAAATAGCGAAAAATGTCATCCTGAGAGGGGGTGAATATTGCTCTTATCCGGTTACTTTAATAAAACAGCTAAAATGTGAATTTCCAAATAAGTAAGGTTATTTATAGGTTTATTAAAGATAAAAGAAATCCAGAACCGAAGATCTGTCAGTTTCTCTGTCCTGGATTTCTTTTTCTGTTTTACGTATGCCTTTTTCAGTACAGATGCGCCGCTTTTCTGGCGAAAGAATAACGGTTACCACAAAATGCAATCAGATTCTCAGTTTTTCTGACCATGGAGAATTTTGCTGACATACTGGCCATAGCCTTCTTTTTCCATGTCAGCGAGCGGTACAAAACGCACAGCTGCCGAGTTAATGCAGTAACGCAGACCGCCTCTCTCTTTCGGACCGTCATTGAAGACATGACCAAGATGGGCATCCGAACCTTTCGAGCGCACTTCTACGCGCTGCATGCCATGTGAGCGGTCTTCCTTTGCCGTAAGTGATCCGTCAAGCGCATGGGAAAAGGCCGGCCATCCGCAGGATGAGGGAAACTTGTCTGTCGAGAGAAAAAGCGGCTGTCCATCATAGAGATCCACATAAATGCCCGGCTCATCAAAGTCCCAGTATTTTCCGGTAAACGGACGCTCTGTTCCGTTTTCGCGAGTCACGTAATACTCGAAATCGCTGATGTTCGGTAAATCGTTCTGTTTGTTATTCATTTCTATTCCTCCATTATGAGTAATGTATCTTAATCGTATAATTCCCTTTACTTATCCAGCTTTTGCGGGTGTTCTTGTGTCATTTAAAGGCGGGCATGGCGGTCTGTTTTATATTCACTATTGATTAAAGTGAGTGTACAGGCCGTACAGACAGACCCGCTGGTTCTGTTTACTGCAGATGGAATCTTCCGTCTGTTTTACTGTACCCTGCTCCGGACAAGAAAGCCGGAAGAATGATACCCATGATGACTTACACTGATTCTTTTCCCCCTGTATTTTTAAATGCGCAGTATTTTCCAGATCCTGCATTTCGCGCGGCGCTTGCCGGTCGCCTTTTTCTGACAGAAGATGAGCTGATCCCGGATGATCTTCTTGAGAACGTCGATAAGCTCGATCTTTCTTCCAATTTTATTGATAACCTTGAAGGAATCGGCTACTTCCGCGGTCTTCGCAAGCTGAATGTTGCCATGAATTCCCTTCACAGCCTAGATGTTTCAAAGCTGCATCAGCTTGAACGCCTCAACTGCGATGCCAACTATATTCAGACCCTGACGCTGAAAAACAACAACAAGCTCAGCCGCCTGTCGGCCAGACAGAACCGTCTGGAAGAACTCGATCTTTCCGGCGCACCGCATCTGACTGGTCTGTATGTTCAGGAAAACCGCCTGAGCCGCCTCGACGCCAGTACCTGTCCTGAATTGCGGCGGCTTCGCTGCTTTGCCAATCCGCTTGTTTCCCTTGCCTCTTCAAACTGCCGGGCACTGAGTGAACTCGACTGCCGCTATGGACGTCTGAGTGAACTGGATCTTCGCCAGGCACCCAATCTGGTCAGCATCAGCTGCTCTCACAATCTGCTGCGTTCCATTGATGTGACCAAATGCATGAACCTGCAGGATCTTGACTGCTCGAACAACCTGCTCGAAACTCTCGATATCGGCTGTCTGGAACATCTGACTTCATTCAACTGCAGCCAGAACCTTCTCAGCTCGCTGACCATCTATCCATGGCAGGATCTGATTTCTCTGGACTGCTCCAAAAACAAGCTGACTTCTCTTGAAATCATCTCTTTTGACGAACTGGAAAAACTCAGCTGTTCCAACAACCAGCTCGACTCCCTGACCGTTAATGACTGCCCGTGGCTTATCGAGCTTGACTGCTCGTACAACCATCTCAAAGGTCTGTCCATCTTTGACTGCCCGGATCTTTCGGTACTCGACTGCTCGAACAATGAAATCTCCGATCTGAACATCAATGACTGCGTTTCCCTGATGTCGATCGACTGCTCCGGCAACCAGCTTAAATCCATTGAGCTGACACACTGCGATGAACTCTCTCACTGCAAAGCCGATCCGCAGACCGAAGTTCATCTCTACGATTCCGACGATGAAGGTTCAGTGATCGGAAAGAACGCGTAAGACAATCTCTGCTCCTCTTTAATTTTCCCCGCTATTCCGCAGACTGCCGTTCTCTTCTTTCTGATCTGAATACTGAAAATGCTCTGTCCGTTTCTTTCTGTTGCGGACAGAGCATTTTTTCATGCAGAAACCCCGTCTGCAGTGCAGGCGGGGCGTGATCTGTTCTTGAAATGAAATGGCAGTTAAGCCTGGGTTGAATCGAGAACTTCTGTGCGGGTATAAGTCATGATCCACTCATCGCGGGCTGCCGCTGTTTCGGAAGCGGTAAGAACCGAGAAGAGCATCTGATCATAGACGGCTTTTGGTGCTGCAATGCTCGTTGCACCGCAGGCCATGGCCATGCGCATCTCTTCAAGCGAGGTGCAGATTGCCAGAATCTCTGAGCCAGCCTGGCTTTCATCATTGCCGGAGAGCTTCAGCACTTTTTTCAGTACCTTTTTCGCACTTGTAAAGCGGCCGATCTTTTCGAGATCAAGAAGAAGTGTCTTTGCGCCGTTGTGCATAGCTAAAGCTGCCTGTTCAGGCGAAAAGATCCGTCCGGCTGCCATGCCAAGATGCTGGTGAGAACCGGCTTTGATCGCCATGCAGCCCTGTCCGTCAGCAGGTACTGCCGGAATCAGCTGCTTTGAAAACTTCTGCAGATGTCTGCCTTCTTCGAGCATATTGCGGAAGCCGTTGGAGATGCCGTAAACGAAAATGGTCTGTTCTTCGCTCATGACTTCAAGCAGCGCACTGAGTGTCTGGTTTACATTCGCTTCAGAACGGGTGAAGTCGACGGGTTCGGTATAGACGCCGGCTAGAGAAACCGCCTGGTTGACTTCCATAAACTCATCCGGCTGCAGGGTCTGCAGGTAAAACTTCATCAGAACGCCTTCTTACCTTTCGTGTAAGTCATGACAACGCTGTAATCCGGGTTGAGGACAACGAGGTCAGCATCTTTGCCAGCCTGGATGGATCCTTTGCGGTCATTGACGCCAAGAAGAGTTGCCGGGTTGATGGTTGCCGAGTTGATAGCGGACAGCCATGGAATGCCTGCATCTTCGAGGACTTTGAGACCTTCGTTGACTTTCAGCGTCGATCCAGCCAGACCGCCGGTCGATGTCAGGTGAGCAGAGCCGTCAGGCATCAGTTCGATTTCGTTTCCGCCAAACAGAACTTTGGTTCCGGTCGGCAGGGATTTAACCATCAGAGAGTCGGTAATCATAACAGCGAAGTTCGGACCTTTTGCAGAATAGAAGTCATAGAGAGCTTCGTGTGTGGAGTGGTTGCCGTCGCAGATGATTTCTCCATAAACATCTTTGAAACGGAATGCAGCACCGACGAGTCCTGGTTCTCTGTGGTGGAATTTGGTCATGCCGTTGTAGACATGGGTCATGGACATTGCGCCGTTGGCTACGCCCATCAGAGCCTGCTCATAAGTAGCAGAAGAATGGCCCTGAGAAACAACGATGCCGTGGTCAACGCAGAAATGAGTCAGTTCATAGTCGCAGTCATGCTCGGTAGCCATGGTGATAACTTTGATCAGATGATCCGATGCTTCCCAGTACCGTTTGAACTGTTCGAGGTCCGGTTTTACGCAGAACTGTTCAGGCTGTGCGCCCTTGTAAACCTGATCCAGGTACGGTCCTTCGAAGTGGATACCGAGGATTTCGGCACCTTCGTAGCCTTCGCGGACAACTTTTGCGACGTTCTTGACTGCATTGGTCAGAACTTCTTCGGACTGAGTAATGGTTGTAGGGAGAATGCCCGTAACGCCTTCCTTCGTAATGTTTTTCATCCAGTTACGCAGACCCTCTTCTGTAGCGTCATTGGTATCCCATCCATAAGCACCATGTGTGTGCTGGTCGATAAAGCCCGGAACGATGCGCAGATCGCCATAGTCTTCATCAGCCGGGAGTGTTCCATAAGGCAGGATCGCAGCGATCTTGTCGCCCTCAGTTTTGATCTGACAGGGCATCCAGGTATCGACGACCCAGACTTTACGGCTCTGAATAATCATAATATTTCCTCCAGATCCATATTGGATCATTCTATGCGAAGCGATTTCTCACTTCTCTGGGTATAGAATATCGTAATCCGACATTCTGTTTAAGACAGGAACTCTGATAGAAAAGAATCAAAAACGGTAAATACGGCTTCAATTTGTTCACCTCGTTGTTGCCCTCTGAATGGATTCAGACACTGTCTTCCAGTGCACTGGAAAAAAGAATCATCCGGATCGATTGTCTTCTGGCCGCCATGCCCAGAAGCTAATTTTTTCTGCTCCAGTCCTGAATAAATTCAGTCTTTACACCATCAGATGACATCTCTGAGACGGTTTGAATGATGACTTTCATATTACTTTCTTATATCATTCTTATTTTATTATATTTCTGCAAAAAATACGGAGGACGGTTTATGCCATAAAATCCTCCTGTTACAGCAATGTCATTAAGTTAAGATTTCTCAGACCACATCAGCGTTAAGCAGTGA
>Strawberry_p1__coassemble_2301_pt1 | contig 17420 bp, 29 predicted proteins | sample Strawberry_p1__metabat2_high_PE_023 | metagenome-assembled genome bin Strawberry_p1
AAGCTTTTGAAAAGCTCGCAGGTATCAAAACCTCAACAAAATTTAGAGCGCCAAAACGGTGCCGGAATTTAAGTTCCAGGCACCGTTTTTGATCGGTGTTCGGTCAATTTCGAAACTCTGCTCTTTCGCATCCATTCACATGGCTGTCAAAAGAAACAGGCAATCAGTCGAGAGCATAGCCGATATATTCGACTCCGTAGGATTTGATGACAGCTTTAATATCTTTAGCGAGCTGGTCGATTTCCTGCTCGTCTTTCGGACCAGTCAGCGTCAGATCCAGAATACGGCCTTCGTGATCGTATGTACTCGAATAGCCCTCAGAAGCAAGCTGTTCCTGAACAGCCTGTACGGAAGCGGGATCGGCCATCAGAGAGATTGTGACAACTTCTCCCTGATCGAGCGAACCAAGCTGGTCAAAATCCTCCTTGAGATAGTCCTGCGGTGCAGAAGTCTCTTCAATGGATTCTTCCGGCTCATCCTGTCCATCTGTTCCCATCAGATAGGCATCGAGTTCATCCATCTGTCTGCTCTTTCTGCGCAGGATGCAGCTGATCGCTGCTGCAGCTGCAGCAATTGCGGTAAGTGCTGCCAGAATTTTAAGAAACGTATTGAGTCCTTTCATGATCTGCCTTCTTTCTAATTCAGAACTGCGGACTGCTGTTCATTGACTGTCCGTCTGTAAGATTCAGACTGCTCTGTTTTATTCGTTGTGCTCTGCCTGTTCTGGAGAAGCGGATGGAGCCGTCGCTGCATCTTCTGCGTCAGCTTCTTTTTCTTCTTTGTCTGTCTGTGCGTCGTCTGCATCAGCTGCTTCGTCTGTATAGTCATCAGCTTCTTCAGCCGATTCAGACTCACTGCCTGCAGGAACGATTGCCGGCACGCCATCTTCTTCAGCTGGATCTGGTGTGTTTACGGGTTCTTCTTTCGTTTCCGGTTTAGCTGGAACAGGCTCTTCTTTGCCTTCATTCTGTTTTTCTTCTAAGTGTTTGACTAAAGCAAGGGCGAGTCCTGCACCGGCTACTGCGGCGCCTGTACGCAATAAGAATTTAAACATGCTTCCTCCTTGTCAGAGCGATTCCATCGCCAATGTCGAGAATGACGGTTTCAAACGCTTCATTGGTTTCGAGAAAGTCCCAGTATGCCTTCAGTCTGCGGATCAGTCCTTTGGTGTGCCGGTTATGGGTGCGTTCCGGGTGTTCGACCAGTCCGTGAAAGAACATGTTATCCGTAATAATCAGACCATCTTCGGCAAGGAGAGGACTGAATTTCTCGAAAAAACGCCTGTACTGGCTTTTCGCAGCATCGATGAAGATCAGATCGAACGTCTGCCCATCAAGACTGACCTCCCTGGCATCCTCTTCAATCAGCGTAACCCGGTCACTTAGGCCGGCTTCCTGAATGTTTTTGCGGGCCTGTGCTGCCATTTCAGGATCCCGCTCAATGGTGACGACGCGCAGTTCCGGAAGGAGCTGTGCCGCTGTGATCGACGTCCGGCCGATCGCACTGCCTACTTCCAGAAAGGAAGACGGCTTCTGCTCAAGAAGGATCTTTTCCAGCCACTCCATCGATTCATCCATCAGAATCGGAATCTGATGCTCATGTCCATACTGCGTCAGTTTTTCAAACGTACTCATGGCATTATGGTAACACAATTCAGATTTCCCTTTTTATGCACTCTCATCTTTCTGACCGGCGGGATCTTCTGCCTACGGCTGAAACAGACAGCTGACTCTGTCTGTCCAGTTGTTTTGCGTTTTAATGCTGCCTGATGAGCAGGGCATCAGAGCTTTCGCTGAGCTTTTCAGACGGAGCAGACGATTTAAAAGCGGATTTCTTCAATGAACTTTTATATACGGTCTGGCTGAACGTTCCTGGTTTCCCTGATCAGAGAGTTCTCTGGCAAAACCGGAAAACAGGAGACCTGAGTCATCAGAACAGATGCCAGCAGAGCTGCAGTTTTCTTTATCATTCGCGCCTCTCTGATCTGGTCGATTATTTGATATGAATAATAGTTTTTCCTTACTCCTGCATACGGGTCAACACGTCATGAGACGTTATACAAATTGGAAATTAAAATGCCGCTTTCGTCATAATTTCTTCACCTTATTGAACAGAGTGAATGGATGGCCAGGCATTATGAGATGGTCTGGAGTGCCTGCAGCTGTATTCCGGCGGATAGGGTCCGGTACGAAGAAATGTCCGTTCCTCCAAAGCAAAATGAAAATGAAAAAAAAAGGAAGAAGACCTTTCGATCTTCTTCCTGGATCAATCTTAAAGATTTACTTTACGAATTCAACGATTGCCATCGGAGCAGCATCGCCGCGACGGATACGGGTTTTAACAACACGTGTGTAGCCGCCTGTACGATCTGCGTAAGCAGGTCCGATTTCGTTGAAAAGCTTCTGCAGAGCAGTGGTTCCATCTTCGTCAACTTCAACGTTGCGAACGAACGCAGCCGCCTGACGGCGGGCGTGAAGGTCGCCGCGTTTTGCGAGAGTGACAAGACGATCCATCACTGAGCTGAGCTCTTTGGCTTTCATTTCAGTGGTTTCCATAGAGCCGTTTTCGATCAGCGAAGTGGCCATGTTGCGAAGCAGGGCTTTGCGGTGATCGGAAGTACGGCCGAGTTTGCGGTTTTTCATCTTCGACTCCTATTGGTTGTCTCCGCCGGCCTTAAAGTGAAGGCCAAGGGAGTAGATTTTGTCTTTGATTTCCTGCAGCGATTTTTTGCCAAGGTTTCTGACATGCTGCATTTCGTATTCGGTCTTCTGGGTCAGCTCGTCGACTGTAGAAATGCCGGCGCGCTTGAGGCAGTTGTAAGAGCGTACGGACAGCTCCAGGTCCTCAATCATCTTGGATTTGAGGGACTGGCTGCGCTCGCGTTCGAGCTCTTCTTCTTCCGTCTCGACATCAACAACCTCATTATTAGCCTGTGCGATGATTTCGAGATGATCACGAAGGATCTTGGAAGCGATGGAAAGTGTCTGCGATGGAGTGAGTGTACCGTCTGTATCGATGTCCATAGTGAGAACATCGTACGGTTTCGAATCCTCGCCGATCATGGACTCGGTTGCATAGGCAACACGGGTAACCGGGGAGAAAATCGAGTCGGTATAGATCACACCGATCGGTGCGCTGTTTCCAGCCTGGCGATGCTTGTTTACATCAGCAGTGACAAAACCGCGACCAAGTTTGGCCTGCATTTCCATCGAGAAATCCTTGCCTGCCGAAAGTGTACAGATGACAAGGTCGGGATTGAGAACTTCTACCCCTTCAGGGCACTGAATATCCCTGGCAGTAACAACACATGGTCCAGTTTCATGAATGCGCAATGTGTAAATCTCGTTGTCACTGATATCGATCTTCAGCACGAGTTTCTTCAGATTCAGGATGATGGCGGAGACATCCTCCGACACACCTTCAACACCTGTAAACTCGTGATAAACCTCGTCAATGCGGATGCTGAAGACAGCTCCGCCCGGGATCGCCGAGAGCAGAACACGCCTGAGCGCGTTTCCCAGGGTGATTCCGAACTGATCCGGAAGCGGAGACATTCTGAACTTGCCTGAAGTCTGCGATTCTTCCAGCGTTGTAATCTCGTATAATGCCATTCTGTACGGCCTCCTTATTTACCCAGAACTCTGAACAATTCTTTCCTCTTAATCACAGTGCCGACATCTTGCCGGAATCGTGGCGGAAGAGGCAAGAATCGAGCAAATTAGCCGCGCGGTCTTTTCGGCGGGCGGCAGCCGTTGTGGGGAATTGGTGTTACGTCGTTGATCATGGTGATGTCAAGTCCGGCAACCTGAAGAGCGCGGACAGCGGCTTCACGTCCAGGACCAGGTCCTTTCACCTCAACTGCTACGGATTTCATACCGTGATCCATAGCGGCTTTGCCTGCAGCTTCCGCAGCCATCTGAGCGGCATACGGTGTGCTTTTACGGCTTCCTTTGAATCCAAGAGCGCCTGCGGAGCTCCAGGAAATGGCGTTTCCGCCTTCGTCGGTAATCGTAACGATCGTGTTATTGAATGTAGAATGGATGTGCGCCATACCTCTGGCAACATTCTTTTTAACGCGACGTTTTCTGATCTGCTGTTTCTTTGCCATATCAGTATTTCACCTGTCCTTTCTACTTCTTCTTGTTGGCTACTGTTTTAGCCTTGCCCTTACGGGTTCTTGCGTTAGTTTTGGTTCTCTGTCCGCGAACTGGCAGACCTTTACGATGGCGGATACCTCTGTAGCATCCGATTTCCATCAGACGTTTGATGTTGAGCTGAACTTCACGACGAAGGTCGCCTTCAACTTTAATCTGGTCAACAGCTTTACGCAGAGCGTTCAGTTCTGCTTCGCTGAGATCTTTAATGCGAGTATCTTCGCTGATATTGCAGTCAGCGAGAATTTTTTCGGCAGTGGGTTTGCCGATTCCATAAATATACGTTAAGGCAATGACAGACCGTTTGTTGTTTGGAATGTCTACTCCTGCGATACGGGCCATTTCTTCCTCCTGTTAATCCTTATTAACCCTGTCTCTGTTTGTGTTTCGGGTTTTCGCAAATAACCATGACTCTGCCTTTGCGGCGGATAACACGGCACTTGTCACAGATGGGCTTCACGGATGGTCTTACTTTCATGTGGTTACCCCTTTCATTTTCACGTATTCAACCTTCTAAAATCCGCTCAAAGCGAGGTTCGAATGCTGAACGTATTTTAGCAGAAACGTGGAGTTGAGAATCTTCAGCGCGATCCGCCTTGTGGCGGAATTCCCTTTCGGGCACTGACCGCGGGCCGGACGGCTGAGGGAAAACTCCCTGATTGCTCATATATATGAACCATGTAAAACAAATTGCGCCTAGTAAGTATAGACGGTATTCCGTATGGATTCAAGTTATGATACCGCCCAAAAATTTTGTGAAAGTTTGGGCTGACCATGTTTTTGCATTTTACCTGACAAAATCCCGTTTTGCCTAAGGTAACGCTCTTTTTTGCTCTCCGCCAGCCGGGCACTCTTTCTGAGGGCGTTAAGTTAAACGCGCACTACTGCATACTGGCTGTAACATGCGGATCCAGGCTTGGCAGCCTGTGCTGTCTATACAGTCCGTGCAGGTTGTTTACACGGAAGATCTTAGCTGCTGCAGAACATCTGAGCTGCAGCTCTTCTTTGCTGGCTCTGCCTGAACTGATCGGTCAGAGTCGGGTCTTCTCCATTCGGTCTGACAGGTCTTCTTATAAGCCGGAGATTCTTTCTCATTGCCGTTCAATGTTTTTGTTTGTGTCTATTTCTATGGTGGTTCTGTTTTTGGTGGTTCTGTTGTGTACTTGCCTGCACCGGTTTGTGCAGGGTAATGACAGAATTTTCTAATTCTTTCATTGATGAAGCAGGCGCTTCGTTCTGGAGAGAAGGTTACTATCAGTCAGCTGACTGTCAGCTGTCAAACAGCTTCCCTGCTCCAGGCTATACACAGCTTTGCTATGCCTTTGCGTATGCCTGTTTGTATTTATTGTGCCGTTGATCTGCCTGATCTTTGAGCGGTTTGCGCAGCTGCTGTCTGTGCGAATTCTGACGTCTGTCGCTTTAGAGATGGCATCAAAAAAGCTCAGGTTCATAAATGAACAAGAGCTTTGAGCGTATGGTTTCTGAATTGTTCCAGACTCGCTGAAGGGGCGAGCTTTGCAGGGTGGCTGCGAAGCTTACTTCTTCAGTTCTTTTACAATATCGGCCCAGATGGGTTCAAAGTCGCGGTCAGCGCTGATACTGGCAACAAGGCCGCGATCGTTGTAGAAGTCGATAACAGGCTGGGTGAGTCTGTCATAGTCTTCCAGGCGGGTTTTCAGGCTTTCTGCGTTGTCATCCGAGCGGTAAGTCAGTTCGTGACCGCATTTGTCACAGACGTTTTCTGTGGCTGGAGCCTTGAAATAGATATTGTAGATTTCTCCGCACTGCGGGCAGGAGCGGCGGCCGAGGATCCGCTTGCTGAGTACTTCATGCGGAACATCGAGGTAGAGAATATGATCGACCGCAAGGTCTGTTCCCTTTGTCGCTTCTTCGAAGGCTTCTGCCTGTGCAAGGGTTCGTGGATAGCCGTCGAGCAGATAGCCATCGGCTTCCGGATCCATTTTGTTCTTCAGATAGTCGAGAACCATACGGTTCACCAGGTCATCAGGGACCAGATGGCCGGCATCCATATAGGATTTGGCTTCACGGCCGAGTTCTGTGTCGTTGGAAATGTTCTCGCGGAAGAGATCTCCCGTGGAAATGTGGTCAAGTTTAATTTCGTCTTTGAGCCGGTTCGAGAAAGTTCCCTTTCCGGATCCTGGTGCTCCCATGATCAGAATATTCATATTGTGCTCCTAACAAAGGAACGGCAGGATTCCCTGCCGTTCTAATCAAAATCATAATACTTTTTGTAAGCCTTCTGTGTTACCAGGCCCTGGAGCTGACGCACCGTTTCGATTGCGACACCGACAACGATGATCATACCGGTTCCGCCAAGCGCCATGGACGTTGGCATTTCCGGCCAGAGCAGCGGCATGAGGTGCGGAAGAACCGCAATTGCCGCAAGGGCCAGAGCTCCAAGAACAGTGATCCTCGAAAGAGCCTTGTCAATATAGGTCTCTGTCTGCTTGCCGGGGCGGACACTGGGAATGTAAGCACCGGATTTACCGAGGTTCTCGGCGATCTGTTCCGGGTTAACCTGCATCTTCGAATAGAAGAAGGTGAACAGGATAATTAGAACAACGTAGATCGTTACCGAATACCAGGTGCGCAGACCAAGCCAGTTCTGCATCGTTGTGTACCAGGAAGCACCGTTGGCGAAGAAGCTGGCAACCTGAATCGGAGCCATCATGATCGAGCTGGCGAAAATGACAGGGATTACGGATGCCGAATTGATCTTCAGCGGGAGGTAGTTCATGGTTGCTTTCTTAGAAAGCGACACGGAAGACGATGTGTACTGGATGCGAATTCGCAGCTCTGCTGTATTGATCAGAACAACGAAGATAACAATCAGCAGATAGATCAGACAGTATGCTGCAAAGATCCATTCACCATTGGCTACATCGCCGCCGACCAGCGAAGTCCATGCTGAGGAGAACTGCTGGGGCATACGGCCGACGATACCTGCCATGATAATCATGGACATACCGTTTCCAAGACCCTTCATCGAGATCTGGTCGCCTAACCAGACCAGGAACATGGATCCTGCGGTAAAGATTGTTGCAACATACAGAAGTCGTGCAGTAGTCAGTCCGTTATAGAACAGACCGCTGTACATGTTGTTGAAGCTGTATGTCAGGGAAATCGACTGAACGAAACCGAAGACAACCGCAAGATAGCGGGTGTACTGATCCAGTTTCTTCCGTCCGGTTGCTCCCTGCTTGGAGAGATCGGTAAGTGCTGGAATAACATCCATGCTCAAGAGCTGAATGATGATGGATGCGGTGATGTAAGGCGTAACTCCGATTGCGAAAACGGAGAACTGCTCAAGACCGCCGCCTCCCAGCAGGCTCATCATCGCAAACAGGCTGTTATTTTCAAGACTGCCGACCAGTCCTGCGGTGTTGACGTCCGGGACGGTAATTGCGCATCCCAGACGGTACACCAGGAAGGCAAGGAGTGTGAACAGGATCCGGTTACGGATATCCTTGTTCTCAAACATTGCCCTGATTGTTTTCATATTAACGAACCTCTACGGTTCCGCCTGCTTTGACGATGGCTTCTTCAGCCGATTTCGAGAATTTTGCTGCAGTTACATTGAGCTTTTTCTCAAGTGGTCCTTCACCGAGAACTTTGACACCTGCAAGCTGTTTTTTCAGCATGCCTGTGGATTTCAGAAGTTCCGGAGTTACGTTTGTTCCATCTTCGAAACGGTTAAGGTCTTTAACGTTGATGATGGCGTACTCTTTACGGTTGAAGTTGGTGAAGCCGCGCTTCGGCAGACGTCTTGCCAGCGTGGTCTGTCCGCCTTCAAATCCAAGACGAACGCCGCCGCCGGAACGGGCCTTCTGGCCTTTCTGTCCGCGTCCGGCAGTTTTGCCAAGACCGGATCCAGGTCCGCGTCCTACTCTTTTTCTGGATTTGCGGGACTGAGTCTGGGAAAGTTCATGCAGTTTCATTTCGTTTCCTCCTTCTTACCCGCGGATTTCTTCGGGCTTTTTGCCGCGAAGTTCAGCTACCTGCTCAAGGGTTCTCAGGGATTTCAGACCTTCTACAGTTGCACGTACAGTGTTGATTTTTGTACGGCTTCCGAGGTTTTTGGTCAGGATATCCGTGATACCTGCAAGTTCAAGTACAGCACGGGATGCGCCGCCGGCGATAACACCGGTACCTTCTGTTGCAGGTCTCATGAATACAGCGCCAGCGCCGTATTCGCCGACAACTTCGTGAGGAATGGTTGTTCCCACGATTGGTACGGTGAACATGTTCTTGCGGGCAGCTTCCGTAGCTTTACGGATTGCTTCGGGTACTTCTTTGGCTTTGCCGGTTCCGACACCGACACGGCCTTTACGGTCTCCAACAACAACCAGGGCAGCAAAACGCATTCTGCGTCCGCCTTTAACGACCTTGGTGATGCGGTTGATGGAGATTACCTGTTCATCGAACTCTTTCGGTTCTCTTCTCTGTCTTCTGTCGTTTGCCATGGCGACCTCCTAGAATTCCAGGCCGCCTTCGCGAGCGGCATCAGCTAAAGCCTCTACACGGCCGGTGTAAAGATATCCGCCGCGGTCAAAGACGACTTTCTTGATATTGGCTTCGAGGGCCTTGCGTGCAATTTCAGCTCCGACCTTCTTAGCAGCTTCGACGTTTCCGCCGTTTTCGAGCTTCATAGCCACGGACGATGCATGGGCGAGTGTGCGTCCAGTTGTATCGTCGATGACCTGAGCTTCAATGTTGGCGTTGCTTCTGAATACGTTCAGACGTGGGCATTCAGGAGTTCCGCTTACTCTTTTGCGAAGACGAAGATGACGTTTCTGTCTTGCGTCGTTTCTAGACTGTTTTTTGATCATAGTCCTGCTCCTTTCCCACTATTTCTTACCAGCTGTCTTACCTTCCTTACGACGGATATGTTCGCCTTTGTAGCGAATACCTTTTCCTTTGTAAGGCTCAGGTTTGCGGTGTGCGCGGACTTCCGCTGCAAACTCGCCGACGAGCTGTTTGTCAATGCCTTTAACAGTGATTGTAGTTGCACTTGGGCATGTTACTTCGAGTCCATCGAAGATTTCTACTTCTACAGGATGAGAGAAGCCGATGTTCATAGTCAGCTTGTTTCCCTTCACTGCAGTACGGTAACCGATACCGACGAGTTCGAGGTCTTTCTGGAAGCCTTCGGATACGCCGACAACCATGTTGTGCAGCAGAGCACGGGTTGTTCCGTGGAGCTGTTTGGTTGTTTTCTGGTCGTTTGGACGTTTTACGGTTACTTCGTTTCCGTTTACCTCAATGGTGAGGATATCGGAAAATTTTCTTGTCAGAGTGCCTTTCGGGCCTTTGACAGTCACCTCATTCCCTGGAGCAACTTCTACAGTTACTCCAGCCGGAATGGTAATCAGTTTATTGCCGATACGTGACATTCCTGGTTTTCCTCCTGCTTGACTCTTACCAGATGTATGCGAGCACTTCGCCGCCTACATTGGCTTTCTTCGCGTCGCGGTCAGTCATTACACCGTTGGATGTAGAGATGATCGCAGTGCCAAGACCGTTGAGTACACGCGGGAGATTTTCCGCTTTTGCGTAAACTCTGAATCCGGGCTTGGAAATTCTTTTCAGACCGGAGATAACTTTTTCTCCGTTCTTGCCGTATTTCAGATCGATGGTGAGGTTTTTCTTAACACCGTCAGCTTCTGTAGAGAAGCCGTTGATGTAGCCTTCATCGACCAGGATTTTGGCGATTCTTTCTTTCTCTTTGCTGGAAGGCATGGAGACAGTTTCATGCTTCTGTGCAAGAGCGTTGCGGATGCGGGTGAGCATATCCGCGATCGGATCGGACATTGTCATGCTTGTTTCCTCCTTGCTTACCAGCTGGCTTTTTTAACGCCTGGGATCTGGCCTTTGTAAGCCAGTTCTCTGAAGCAGATTCGGCAGATGCCGTACTTCTTCAGAACAGAATGCGGACGGCCGCATCTTTCACAGCGAGTGTACTCGCGAACTTTGAATTTCTGAGGACGCTGCTGTTTGAGCTTCATCGCTTTTTTTGCCATGCGCGTTTCTCCTATTTCTTCACGAAGGGCATGCCGAGTCCTGTAAGGAGCTCTTTAGCCTCTTCGTTGGTTTCTGCAGTTGTAACGATTACAACATCCATACCTCTTGAACGGTTGACTTTATCAAAGTCGATTTCAGGGAAAATGATCTGTTCCTTAACGCCAAGGGTATAGTTTCCGCGGCCGTCGAAAGCCGTATCGGAAACACCGCGGAAGTCACGTACACGCGGCAGGGAAATGTTGAACAGCTTGTCCAGGAATTCGTACATTCTCTCAGAACGCAGGGTGACCTTGCAGCCAATAGGCATGCCTTCACGGACTTTGAAGTTCGCGATGGATTTCTTGGCTTTGGTAATTACTGGCTTCTGACCAGTAATTGCACCGAGTTCCTCTACGGCTTCATCAAGAAGTTTCGAGTTCTGAATCGCGTCGCCGACACCGATGTTAATAACAACTTTGTCGAGCTTTGGAACCTGCATAATGGAAGAATAGTTGAACTCTTTCATCAGGGCCGGTACGACCTCGGACTGGTATTTTTCTTTTAACCGGTTCATTCTCTATCCTCCTATTTCTTTTCCTTGATTTCGTTGCCGCTCTTTTTGAAGTAGCGGACTTTTTTCTGGTTGCCGTCTTTGTCTTCTACGAATTTGTAGCCGACTTTTCCGGCTTCTTTGGCTTTTTCGTCATAGAGCGCAAGGTTGGAAACGTGGATCTTAGCTTCCTTTTCCTTGATGCCGCCTTCAGGATCAGCCTGGGACGGTTTTACATGCTTTTTGACGATGTTGACGCCTTCAACAATGACCTTGTTCTCTTTGGGGAAAGCGACGAGGACTTCGCCGACGGTTCCTTTGTAAGCTCCGGTCATTACCTGAACTTTGTCACCTTTTTTGATCTTCACGAAAAATCCTCCTTACAGTACTTCCGGAGCGAGAGAAACGATCTTCATGAAGTCATGATCACGAAGCTCGCGGGCTACCGGGCCGAAAATACGTGTTCCCCGTGGGGTTTTGTCATCTTTGATCAGTACGACTGCGTTGTCGTCGAACTTGATGTAGGTGCCGTTGTCGCGGCGTACGCCGTATTTGGAACGTACGATGACGCCTTTTACAACGTCGCCTTTCTTAACAGCTCCGCCAGGAGCTGCCTGTTTAACAGCGCAGACAACGATGTCACCGATGTTGGCGAATTTGCGCTTGCTGCCGCCAAGAGGACGGATAACCAGGACTTCCTTGGCACCCGTGTTGTCGGCTACGCGCAAACGGCTTTCATTTTGAATCATTTGCTCTTCCTCCTGACTCGATTAACCGCGTGCTTTTTCAACGACGCTGACCAGACGGAAGCGTTTGGTTCTGGAAAGAGGTCTCGTTTCCATGATTTCTACGAGATCGCCTTCACGTGCGACGTTCTTTTCATCGTGGGCTTTGAATTTCTTCGTGTATTTAACGCGTTTGCCGTAGAGCGGATGTTTTTTCATCGTATCTACTGCAACCGTAACAGTCTTGTCCATTTTGTCAGAAACGACTCTGCCACGGTAAACTTTTCTGTTGTTTCTTTCTTCCATGATTTCGTCCTCCCTGACTTACGCTTTTTTCATATCGCCCAGGACGGTTTTGACACGGGCGATGTCTTTCTTAACGGTTTTGAGACGCGCAGTGTTCTCAAGCTGGCCGGTGGCCTGTTTGAAACGGAGATTGAACAGCTCATCTTTGAGCAGGTTAAGTTCCTGCTGAAGTTCAGCTTCCGATTTTGTGCGAAGTTCGCTGGCTTTCATGACTATTCAGTTTCTCCTTTCTTAACAAACCGGGTTTTAACAGGCAGTTTGTGTCCTGCAAGACGAAGTGCTTCACGGGCTACTTCTTCAGGTACGCCGCCAACCTCGAACATAACGCGTCCAGGTTTAACGACTGCTACCCATCCTTCCGGAGCACCTTTACCAGAACCCATACGTACCTCGAGAGGTTTTTTGGTTCTTGCCAGATGCGGGAAGATACGGATCCAGACTTTACCGCCACGTTTCATGTAACGAGTCATGGCAATACGTGCAGCTTCGATCTGACGGTTGGATACGTAGTTACCGGTTTCTGCAACAAGTCCGTATTCGCCGAATTCTACATTACGGCCGGCTTTCGCACGTCCTTCATAGGAAAGACGGTGCGGACGACGGTACTTGGTACGCTTTGGCATTAACATTATTCGTTACCTCCTTTAGGAGCGGCAGCCGCCTGAGCTGGACGGGCATTAGCCTGACCTTCTCTGCGTCCTCCGTCTCTGCGGGGAGCGCGTCCAGCGCCTCTTCCGCCCTGACGGCGGTCATTGCCCTGGCGTCCGTTGCGGCCTCTTGCCGGACGGGTACGTCTCTGCTTCGGAGCTTCTGGTTCTTTAACCATTTCGCCCGGGAGAACTTCTCCACGGCAGATCCATACTTTTACACCGAGGCGGCCGTAAGTCGTAGCAGCCTCTTCAAGGGCATAGTCGATATCCGAACGCAGAGTGTGCAGTGGTACAACACCTTCGGAATATCCTTCAGTTCTAGCGATATCTGCTCCGCCAAGACGGCCGGAAACAGAAGTTTTGATACCTTTTGCACCAGAACGCATTGTGTTCTGGATGGCTTTTTTCTGAGTTGCACGGAAGGATTTACGGTTTTCAAGTTCGTTCGCAATCCAGCGTGCTACCAGGCGAGCATCGAGGTTCGGGTTAGCGATCTCGACAACGTTGATCTGCAGGTTTTTAACATCTGTCATTTTCTGCAGAGCTTTTTTCAGACCTTCGATGGATTTTCCATCCTGGCCGATAACAACGCCTGGGTGCGCAGTACGGATGATCAGTATCATACGGTTCTGCGTTCTTTCAATTTCGATTCTGGAAATCTGAGGATCTGCTTTTCTCTTGTCGGCAGCTGCTTTGGAGAGTTTGTCGTAATATCCTTCGACAAAGTCGCGGATTTTTACGTCTTCCATCAGGAGTTTCGAGAATTCTTTATCATCTGCATACCATCTGGACTGCCAGTCACGGATGATACCGGTCCGCATTCCAATCGGGCTGACTTTCTGACCCATGGTGTTCCTCCTTAGTCCTTTTCAGCCACAACAACTGTGATATGGCTGGTACGTTTGTGAATCGGGCTTGCGCTGCCTTTCGCACGGGGCATAAAGCGCTTGAGTGTTACGCCTTCATTTGCGTAGCATTCTTTAACGTAAAGCTTTTCTTCATCCATTTCGTGGTTGTTTACTGCGTTGGCAACTGCACTTTTCAGTACATCGCCGACCATCTTGCCACCCTTGTTCGGGGTGAATTTGCAGATAGCTGCAGCTTCTTCAACATTCTTACCGCGGATCAGATCCAGGACAAGTCTAGCTTTGCGAGGCTGAATGCGGAGTGTTTTTGCTGTTGCTCTTGCTTCCATATTTCCTCCTACTTCTTGCCTTTCTTGTCGTCGGACGCATGTCCGGTATATTTGCGGGTCGGAGCAAACTCACCGAGCTTGTGGCCGACCATGTCTTCGGTTACGTATACAGGTACGTGTTCCTTGCCGTTGTATACGGCAAATGTGTGTTCAACAAATTCAGGGAAAATGGTTGAACGGCGGCTCCAGGTCTTAATGACTTCTTTTTTGTTTGAAGCGTTCAGAGCCTGAACTTTTTTCATAAGGCTTTCGTCGACGAAAGGTCCTTTTTTCAAACTACGACTCATTTCAACGTTCTCCTTGTCTTATTTGCCGTTTCTTCTGCGTACGATCAGTTTGTTCGACGCTTTCTTCTTAGCGCGGGTCTTCACGCCAAGAGCTTTCTTGCCCCAGGGAGTCATTGGAGCTTTGCGGCCGATCGGTGTACGGCCTTCACCACCACCGTGCGGATGGTCATTCGGGTTCATTACAGAACCGCGGACTGTCGGGCGGATGCCTTTCCAGCGGGTTCTTCCTGCTTTGCCGAGGTTAACCAGAGCGTGGTCTTCGTTGCCGACTGTTCCAACAGTAGCGCGGCAGGTGCCGAGTACTTTACGAACTTCGCCGGAAGTCAGACGCAGGGTAACGTATTTGCCTTCCTGACCCAGGATCTGAGCGGAAGCGCCAGCAGCGCGTGCCATCTGACCGCCTTTGCCAGGTTTGAGCTCAACGTTGTGAACGATGGTTCCGTCAGGCATGCTGCGCAGTTCGCAGGCATTTCCGACTTTGATATCTGTTTCCGGTCCGGAAACGATTTTTGCTCCAACCTGCAGACCTTTCGGTGCAAGGATGTAGCGTTTTTCACCGTCTGCATAAGCAACAAGTGCGATGTTGCAGGTACGGTTTGGATCGTATTCGATCGCTTTTACAGTTGCTGGAATATCATCTTTGTTACGTTTGAAGTCGATGATACGGTAGGTTCTTTTATGACCGCCGCCCTGGTGACGGGTGGTGATGCGACCTGTGTTGTTGCGTCCGCCTTTGGATTTCAGCGGAGCAGTCAGGCTGCGTTCCGGAGTCTTCTTTGTGATTTCCTCAAAAGTGAGACTGGACATTCCGCGGCGGCCGGGTGTAGTCGGTTTATACTTTTTGATCGGCATAAACGTTTTCTCCTCTCATTCGCGATATTTATTCAGGAAATAGCGGCTTCTTCCTGATGGCCCTGCATCTTTGTGAATCACTCAGATGCCAGACCGATTGCTTTGCAGCAGATTACTCTTCTTCGCCGAAGATATCGATTGTTTCGCCGTCTTTAAGAGTAACGACTGCTTTTTTGAAACCGCCGACAACGCCGACCGAACGGCCTCTGCGTTTTGTGTGAGGTTTCGTATTGGAGATGTTCACCTTTTCAACCTTGACGCCGAACAGGTTTTCAACAGCCTGGCGGACTTCAATTTTATTGGTTGTTTTGGGAACTTCGAAGGTGTATTTGCGGTCTTTGTCCATCGCGGCTACCGACTGCTCGGTGATGACCGGACGGATCAGGACGTCTCTGTAGTCTTTCATTACGCGAGAGCCTCCTCTACTTCTTTTACAGCCTGCTGAGTCATGAAGACTTTGTTAGCATTCAGCAGATCGTAAACATTGATGCCCTTCGAGTTCATCATCATGACATCCGGAATGTTACGGGCGGAAAGGTAAGCGTTGTCGCTGTCCTCATCCATTCCAACAACAAACAGTGTCTTGGTTGGAGCTTCGATTGCTTTGATGATTGCGGTAAACTCTTTAGTTTTGGGCTGTTCGATCAGGATCTGGTCGAGAACGCCGAACTCTTTATCAAGAACTTTGCTGGAAAGAGCAGATTTCAGAGCCAGACGGCGAACTTTCTTGTTGATTCTGTAGGAATAGTCTCTTGGAGTCGGGCCGAATACAATTCCGCCGCCTCTCCACTGAGCTGCACGGATCGAACCCTGACGGGCACGGCCTGTGCCTTTCTGACGGTATGGCTTGCGTCCGCCGCCGGAAACTTCGCTGCGGCCTTTTACAGAGTGAGTACCCTGATGCTTGCCGGCCTGCTGCATTTTAACGGCTTCGTAGAGCGCGTCTTTATGCGGTTCAATGGCAAAGATTTCGTCCTTGAGATCGTAGGAGCCGACAACTTCGCCCTTCTGGTTGATTACATCGATGAGTGCCATTATTCTGCTCCCTCCTCTTTGCGGTTGATCAGAACAACAGGTTCCTTATCGCCTTTGGAGGCTTTGGCCGTACGGATCATGACCATGCCTTTTTTTGGTCCAGGAACATTTCCTTTAATCAGGACGTAGTTGTTTTCCGGATCAACTTTGATAACAGTCAGGTTCTGAGCGGTTGTACGCTTGTGACCTTCATGACCAGGCATTGCAGTGCCTTTCATGATGCGTCCCTGACGGGAAGTAATACCGTTGGTAGCAAGAGATCCGATGTGACGGATGTTCTTGGATCCACCATGTGTTTTTGGGCCCTGGTGCGCATTGTTGCGGTAGATGGTACCCATGTAACCTTTACCTTTGGATGTGCCGATTACGTCAACCTGCTCACCAGCAGCAAAGATATCTACGCTGACTGCGTCGCCTGGCTGAACGGTCAGGTCACAGTCGCGTACTTCGCGGACAAAACGTTTTGGACCGGTTCCAGCTTTTTTAGCGTGGCCGATTTCAGGTTTTGTCGAGCGTTTTTCTTTTACGTCTTCGAAACCAAGCTGTACAGCGTTGTATCCGTCGGAATCAACGGTTTTAACCTGCAGTACGATGTTGGGTTCGGCTTCGATTACAGTTACAGGAATCAGGACTCCGTCTTCCGTGAAGACCTGTGTCATCCCTAACTTTCTTCCTAACAAACCTTTCACGATGACTTCCTCCATTAAAGTTTGATTTCGATGTCAACGCCGCTGGGCAGTTCCAGTCTCTGCAGTGCATCGATGGTTTCCTTGTTGGGCGAAACAATTTCGATCAGACGCTTATGAGTGCGAATCTCGAACTGTTCCCGGGAATCTTTGTACACGTGAACCGCACGAAGGATGGTCACGATCTGTTTTTCTGTTGGCAGAGGTACAGGTCCAACCACTTTCTTGGCACCGTGTTTCTGAGCGGCTTCGACAATCTTTTTGGCGCTGTCGTCCAGAATGCGATGCTCGTACGCTTTCAAGCGGATTCTCATTGTGTTTTTTGCCATGGTTACTCCTTTCGTTTATTCTTGATAAACATGCTCCATGCGAATTCCCCAACCCATTCCATGACAACGTATTTCAGTGGGTCAGCAACCTCGCACTTCTTCGCAGTGCCGGATTATTCTAACAGACGAAACAGGCCATTACAACTGTCAACACGCATTCTCAAACAATTTTTTTCATGTTTTTGCCCGTACATTAAGCACAAATCCGGTTTATGCTCCAGGAAAGCCCTTTCAGTATTCTGAAAGGGGGTTTTTCATTCCCACTCCCGTGTAATGACCATCTTCCAGAATGTCGTCGCAAAGGACGTCGTATTTGTCCTTAGCGGTTCAATTCCTGTCCTGTTTTGCACAGGGTTCTGTCAGAACTCTATAAAGATATCGCAGATGGGTTTTGAGAGGCAAATCATTGTCCTTTTCTGCTGTAATTTCCGATATTTTGCAAATCCGCTCAGTCTGCTCCGCGTATTGTCGGCTTTAGGGTCCATTTACCCGGTTCTCTATGAAAATTCCCCTCTTGATCTGCCGCTGTCCGCCTGTACCACAGCCCTCTTATACAGGTTCTCTGCATCTCTTCTTATATAGATGCGTCAGACAAAATACCCAATTTTGCTGACGGCAGATTTGGTGTTC